>Ga0172379_10000107_pt1 | contig 214029 bp, 252 predicted proteins | sample GrowelOW334metaG_FD_119756 | JGI IMG/M metagenome (GOLD analysis project Ga0172379, IMG submission 119756) | Groundwater microbial communities from an aquifer near a municipal landfill in Southern Ontario, Canada - Groundwater well OW334 metaG | ecosystem: Environmental > Aquatic > Deep...
GATAATTCCTGTTGAAACCAAAACCAGCAGAATTATTATTAGCGTTGCAACAATCGTTGATAATCCCTTTTTTTTATTCACCAGATTCATCGATTAATTAATAAAATTGAATTTAAATAGATTACCAAATGAGCTCAGGAGGAATCGAACCTCCATCAACAGGGCCGAAACCTGTTATTCTATCCGTTGAACTATGAGCCCAAAAAACCCAAGAATATCAATAAAAAAAGCTTTTTATAGTTTAATATTTTAAGAATAAAAAAGAAGGTTAAAAGATGACATTAAAAAAACATCATAAATGGATGATTGGAGGATTTAGCACAATCGTTATAATTTATATGATTATAACCGCAATACTTCTAAACGGGATAATTGTAAAACAGCAAATTAACCATAATGATTTATCAGACAGAATAGATAGTCTTCAAGCAGACACCCAGAATAAATTAAATGAACTAACAAGAGATTTAATAGAAACAAAAAATTCTTTCACCTCTTTAGATAAATCTTTAACTGCGGAATTAAATGAATTAAAAGCTTCTACAAGCTCAGATTTCTCAGGGATTATAGAGGATTCTATAAAATCAGTTGTTACTGTAAGGACGGATATTGGACAGGGAACCGGATTTATTATAAGAGGGGATGGATATATTGTAACAAATGCACATGTCTTGTCCGGTGGAAGAGAAGTATATGTCTTAGATTATGAACAGAATGAACATATAACACAACTCATTGGATATGATATAAATTTAGATATTGCTCTACTTAAAATTGAGGGAGATTACACTCCGTTAGAATTAGGAAAATCAGATGAAGTGCAAGTTGGAGAAAAAGTTATCGCAATTGGAAATCCGCTCGGATTGCAATTTTCTGTTTCAGAGGGGATAGTTTCCGCTGTTGATAGAGTTGGTATAAACGAAATTGCTGGATATATACAAACAGACGCTGCATTAAACCCCGGAAATTCAGGAGGACCTTTAATTAATACAAAAGGAGAAGTAATAGGAATAAACAATTTTAAGGTTGGCTCTGGAGAATCTTTAGGATTTGCGCTAGAGTCAAACTATATTAAACAAGCGGTTAATAGTATTTCTCAGCAACAATTTGAGGGTGATTTGATTTAAAATGATTGATTACAAATATACCTATTTAATTGGAGTTCTTTTAGCATTAGGGATTTGGATTTTCTTTTTTGTAACAAGAAAAAATATTAGAAAGGAGATGCTGATTTTATCATTAATATTTGGAATACCTGGACCCTTGGCAGCATATGTTCATTTGATTGACTGGTGGAGGCCGATAAATATAATAGGAACATCCGTAGGAATAGAAGATTTTTTGTTTGGATTTTGCATGGGGGGAATTGCAGGGGTGATTTATGAATATATTTTTAACAAGAGAGTTAAGATTAAAAAGCACAAGACAAAAAACTTTAATTTTATTTTTCTCTTGGGTTTGATGTTCTTGATTTATTTTGGTTTGGCTCTAATTTTAAAATTAAACACATTCGCATCTGCAATTCTCTCCTTTTCAATTCCAACATTAATTATTTGGATAAAAAGAAGAGATTTAATAAAAAATTCCATAATTTCGGGTTTACTTCTTTTAATAATGGCTATTCTTGGATATAATCTACTTAATTTAATAACCCCCCGGTTTTTTGATGCCTTTTGGAAATTTGAAAATATTGGAAAAATAATAATATTCAATATTCCTCTTGAATAACATATTTGGTATTTTGCATTCGGTTGTTTTTTTGGACCCCTCTATGAATATTGGAAACAAGGAAAAATAATAAAGAACAAATAATTGAATAATTTTAAATATCCTCTTATTCTTAAGCTATAATGAAAAAAAAATCAGAAGAAGGTTTAACTGTAAAGAAACAGGAAGATTTCTCAGAGTGGTTTACACAGGTGTTAGACAAAGCCGAATTAATTGATTTAAGATTAGACATAAAAGGATTTCCAGTTATTCGCCCTTGGGCAGCATTAATCATGGAAAATATGTTTGGATATTTAGAAGAAGAATTGCAAAAAAAAGGACATAAACCAACATTTATGCCTTCTGTAATTCCAAAAGAAAACTTGAAAAGGGAATCCGAACATATAAAGGGATTTACTCCGGAAGTTTTCTGGTTGAAAGATATTGGAGATAATAAAGAACTTGCATTGAGACCAACCTCTGAAACTCTTTATACTCCAATGTTTAAATTCTGGATAAGAAGTTATAGAGATTTGCCGTTAAAATTATACCAAAGAGGTTCTGCTTTTAGATTGGATACTAAAGCAACTCGTCCCCTAATTCGAGGAAGAGAATTTATCTGGATTGAATGTCACGATGCATTTGAAACAAAAGAACAGGCAGAAGCTCAGGTTCAAGAAGATATAGACACAACAGAAAAAGTAATGCATCAAATTTATGGGATTCCTTTTTTACCTATGAAAAGACCTGAATGGGATAAATTTGCAGGGGCAGAATACACTGTAGGCTCTGATTGCTTTATGCCTGATGGAAAATTAATCCAGCAACCTTCAACTCATTTAATGGGACAGAAATTCTCAAAAGCATTTGATGCAACATTCAAAAATAAAGAAGAAAAAGAAGAATATCTCTGGACAACAGCTTATGGACCCGCAGTTTCAAGAATATTGGCTTCTGTAATAGCAACTCATGGAGATGATTCCGGGCTAGTTCTTCCCTATTCAATCTCTCCAATACAAGTAATAATTATCCCCATATACAACGCGGAAAATAAAAATAAAATCCTAAAGCAATCAAAAGAGATACTAAACAAATTAAAAAAAGAGGGGATAAGGGTGGAAATTGATGAAAGAGAATATAAAAGACCAGGAGAAAAATACCACATATGGGAGTTAAAAGGAGTTCCATTCAGAATTGAATTTGGTGAAAAAGAATTAGATGAAGATGAAGCAATTTTTTTCATAAGAGATACAAAACAGAAAGAAAAATTAAAATTAACTGATTTAAAAAAAATACCTAAACTTGGAGAAGAATATGATAAAAGATTAAAGGAAAAAGCCGATAAATCTGTGGAAAAGAAAATAGTTAATTGTTCAAATAAAAAAGAAATAAAGGAAGCTCTTTCTTCAGGTAAATTAGCAAGGATAAATTTCTGCTCAACAGACAAAACCGGAATTGCCTGTGGAGAAATTGTTGAAAAAGAATTTTCAGGGGATGTGAGAGGAACTTTAGCAAACAAGAATGAAAAAGCAAATGGAAAATGTTTATTCTGTGGAAAACCCGCAACAAAAGTTGTTTATGTTGGTCGAAGCTATTGAAAGCTACAAAATTAATCTATCAATAACGACTTTCAATGGCTGAGATAAAGAAGTTATCAGAGAAATAATTCATTTTAGAATATTTCAAAGTTGAACAAGATTATTAAAAAATTTAAACATTGGCTACATTTATTACATTAACAAATAACAAATTAGAATTTTTCTTTTTCAAAGCATCATTCGGATTTTATACAAGAATTAAGCTCATCCTCAAGTTGAATTGTAAATTCAAGTAATTTACTTAATTCTCTTTCCACATACTTTTTCTCGGCCATCTTTGCTTCTTTTTGTTCCATTTTTCACGGAAACGCGCCCTATTAACTCAGCCCTTACAAATCTAGAAAGAATCATGCCTCAATTCAATCCAGATAAGAAGAGGAATTAAATTGAGTTTAGTTTAATAAATGAAGTATAGACTAAATCAAGTGTACAATTTATCCAGTGCATTCTATCCAGTCTATTTTCCATATATTTTCTAATGATAAATACTTTATAAATATTTATCTTTTTTAACCAAATCTTTGATTCTTTTTTCAAATTCTTCAAGATCTTCTTTTCTAACCTGGGCACCAACAGCATTCTCATGTCCACCGCCAGTTGCACTTTCAAGTCCTTCTATTGCCTTTAAAACTAAACCCCTAACGTTTTTTCCTCTACCAGAAATATTTGATTTAACTCCCTTCGTGTAAATGGCAAAAATAATTTTAGTTGGAAATAAATATCTTAATCCATTTGCAATATCCGAACTCATGCTAGTCTCTCCTGCATACTTGAAGATTACTAAATCCCCTGAAGCCATCTTTTTTGCTTTCTCAAAAAACTTTTGATACTTCTTATCAAGTTCCTTGAATCTTTTGTGCAGGGATTTATTTTTGCTGTTTTCTTCAAGAATTTCATAAGGAGTCTTAACATTCATTAAAAATTTCATCATTGAGATAACATTGCTTATTTTATCCTTTAAGGCAAAACCGAAAATTCTGGCAAGCCTCCCTATTTCAGAACCATAAAAAATTCCAAACGCCTCTTCTGAGTTTAAACTCAATTCAGGATAATCTTTGCTAAACTCTTTATAGAAATCTGGAACAAAATTATCTGAAATGCACCCGATAATTGCAATCCAAGAATCTTCTTTTTTTTGAGTAACTTGGTAACAGATTAAAGTTGTAGGTTCATTTGATTTTTCTTTTCCAAACAAAGGATTATAATATTCTATATAGTGTGGGATTTTTTCTTTATCAATATCATGGTGATCTATCCAAATCAGAGGGATGTTTCTCTTTTCAACTTCTTCCACAAATTCTTCGGAAACATTTGGCTTATCTAGAATGAATATATAATCCGAATTAAATTCTTCAACTTTTCTAAAATAATCTTTTGTTAAAAAAGAGGTTTTTATTGGAAATCCCTTTCCTCTTCCAAGATATCTCTGCAATAACAAAAAACTGCAAAGTCCGTCCTGATCATTATCAAAAAAGAAAACCGGGTTTTGCGCCTTGTTTAAATGTTCTCGAATTTCTTCTATCTGGGATTTGATTAGCATTATATTCTTTTTCCTATTAAAAGTTTCTCTCTCAAACTATAGATTTCTTCCTTAAAAAAGGATAGCATTCCTTCATTTTGAAAGATTCTAAGTAAATCCTCATCACTTGCAAGAAGAATTTTATCAAGAAACTGAAAGTTAGAAATCAAAGAACTGATATATCTTTCTAGAATATTTGTTTTGCTTAATATTCTCAATCCTTTAGGAGAAACTTGTTTATCATGCAATTCTTCAAAAATCATACGGGAGATATTTAAAGGATCAAACAAAAAGTCAAAGTCCATTTTCTCCAAAATTTTTTCTGCATAGGAATAATTCTGTCCGAGATAATCTTTCAACAAAAGTTCTTCTTCTTTATCCAATCCTTTTGTCAAATCCTTTAATCTCATGCTAACAATTGCTCCTTCTTTACCTAGTTCTATTAGATATCTTTTAACAATATCAGAAATTCTTTTTATAATTTCAAATTTTTGTATCACCCCACACACATCTTTTATTGTAACCATTCTTTGCAATTCTAAAAGATTAAGATTGTTGATTGTCTCTGTAAAGCTTTCTCTTTGCTTTTCTAAAATCTGAAGAGTTTCTGCTGCTCTCCTCAAAACCTCAGAACTTTCCTGAAGTTCATATTTTTTATCTCCCTGATAAATAGTTATCTTCTTCTTTCTTTCAGAAATTGCGATAACAATTGCTCCTGTTTGTTTAGCGGTTCTTTCCGCAGCTTTGTGCCTTGTTCCAGTTTCCTTGGTAGATATTTCCGGACTTGGAAAAAGAAAAGAGTTTGCATAAAGAATTTTCTTTGTATTCATGGAAAGTATTATTGCTCCGTCCATTTTTGCTAATTCGCTTAATTTCTGCGCGGTGAACTTTGAATGAATAATAAATCCTTTTTGATATACAGAGGAAATATTTCCATTATCAATAACTATAAGTGCACCCATTTCTGCCCTCAATAAATCATCAAGCGCGGCCCTTATTGAAGTTCCTGGGGCAACCATCTTAAGAACATCCATAAAATCTTTTTCGATTATCCCTATTTTTTCCTGTTCGGTCTGAGGAATAAATAACTCAGATATCTCTTCTTTTTCGTCCATAAAAAAAAGATAATCAGGATATATATAAGCTTTTATGGATTACTTAAAAATAGATACAAGAAGCAATGGAAGAGCAATAGTTGCATCACAAAAAACATCTACAAATTCTGCCTTAGAATTAATTTTTCCCCATGAAATACCTTCTTTTAAAGGGGCGCCAGAACTTCCTCCCGGTTCAGCCCTATCGGTTGTAATTTGAATTCCGTAATCTGCTCCCTTAGAAAACTGCAATGCTTGTTGAATAAAATTCTTTGGCAAACCTCCTCCAACATATATGACTCCATTTTTCTTTGAGGTCCAAGCAATATCCACAATCTCACTTATATCAGAAAAAACATCTATATTTGTTTTTCCTCTTCCTGTAGCACTTCTACCCCACATCATCAAACCGATTCCAGAATCTGCAATTCCAGGGCAAAAGATAGGTATTTTCTTCTCGTAACATTTCTTCAATATACCCTCTCCAGGACAAAGTTCTCCAAGCTTCCAAAGAAATTCTTTTATATTATGACACTCTTTCAATTTGTCAAAATTTTTCTCAAAAAAATCTTCTAATCTTTCATAAACAGAATTTTTCATAAGAACATTGTAAATTCTGTCTAATCCTTTTTCATTCAAAGCAGCGTCATCTATTAGTTCATTTTCTTCAATTTTATAATGCTTATCCCCAAGAGATTCTATTAAATCATGTGTAAGATTTGCTCCCGTGGTAACAAAGACATCGGTTTCCTCAAGGATATCCAAAATAACCTGCTTCATTCCAGCAGGCACCATTGCCCCCGCAATACCAAAAAAGACCTTGCAATTTCTTTCTGAGAACATTTTCTTCATAATCCTGGAGGCTTCTGCTATTTTTCCGGCTCCAAATCCCATCCCCTGCATTGCTTCAACAAGCTCGGAAACTTTCATGTCCTTTTTAACCTTTATTGGATTTATTTCTTTCATTTTATTTTACTGATAAAATATATTTAATTTATAGGACTACAATAAAAAGAAGTTTTAAAAAACTATTGATGCAATAAAAAGAATGTATATTAAAGAATAAAAATCTTTTTAAATGAAAAATTCCCTATAAACTTACAATGAACAAATGGCTTGAACTCCTTATTGGATTGGTTCTTCTTGTAGGTGCAATTGCATTGGTTTTTCCTGGAATGCCTCTAGCTTCATGGGGAAAAGATGCGATGGTTCTCCTTAGAGGGGGATTAACTTGGATAGTAATAATTGGTGGGTTGATTCTTATTGTTTTGGGTATAAGCGAATTGAAAGATTAATCAGCTAAAAAAATCAAACAACCTTCAATTACCGCTGCAATTATTAAAAGAGGGAGCACTACAAAAACAAAAACTCTCATAGAATTTACAAAAAAATCATTAAAAGATTTACCAGGATTCTTACGGAATATAGCAGTTCCAAATTTCAAACCAAGCCCAAGAGAGATAAAAATCGCAGTCAATTCAAAGATTCCATGGGGCAAAAGAACAAGCAAAGAAATTAACCCTCCTGCCTTAACAGAAAGATAAGAAACATATCCCAAAAAATATCCATTCACCAAAGTAACTATAACTGGAAAAATACCGAGGAATATTCCGAACATCATTCCAAAAAATGCACTTTTCAAATTATTCAAAAAGATAAAACCAGTCAATTCAAAAAAAGACATTCCTTGAGTTTGTTCAAGAATTTTATTTATATAATCTAAAATTGTCTTTTGCAATTCATCTGAAATAGGAAGAGCGAATCCAATTAAAACAAAAGCGAAAAACAAAAGTACAATAATTAATATAAACATTTTTGATTCTTTAATATAATTCCAGATTTGAGAATAGTTCTTTTTGAGAAAATTCCCTTTTTTTGTGCTATCTTTTTTTCTTTTTTTCATTCTTAACTAAATTGCTTACTAATATATCTTGTTTTGTTCTTATATTTCTTTCTTAAATAGATTCCATAAACCAATCCTGCAATCAGTCCTCCTAGGTGAGCAGTATTTCCAATTGAAACATCTCCTGCAACAGAAATCAGCCAAAGTACAATCAACATCCCAGGGGCAGCATATTTCATTTTTATTGGGATTGGTATAAACATCAAATAAACACGAAGATTTGGTGTCAATAGCATTAATAGTCCAATCAAGCCGAATAAAGCTCCTGAAGCTCCAACTGCATACATTCCCAGATCTCCAGTAAATATTAAGCTCATCAATACAAAAAATAATCCTGCAAATATCCCGGATAAAATGTAAAATGAAAAATATCTTCTTTTTCCTATAATTTTCTCAATAAGGGGTCCGACAAAAACAAGAGAAAGCATATTTACAAGCAAATGGAAAAATCCAGCATGCATAAACATGCTTGTAAGAAAGGTCCAAAGACTTTTTCCTTGTAAAATATTGGAGGGTTTTATTGCAATATCCTCTATTGAAAGAAGGTTTGCAGATATTAAAAGACTAAAAATACCAAATGCAACAAGATTTATTATAATCAAAAGAGTATTAACACTCATAAAACTAAAGATATTTTTTTTCCTTCTTGGACTGATTGAATAAACTTCCGCCATAAAATGTAAAACAAATACTTACTTTTAAATTATTTCTTCTTAGAAGATTTTTTAACTTTTTTGATATTGACTTTCTTGCTCTTTTTTTTACTTGTTGCTTCTTTCTTTGGTAATTTCTTTTTTAATTTTTCAGCTTCCTTCTTCATTTCCTGTTTCTTTTTTAATTTTTCCTGTTCTTGCTTTTTAGTTTCCCTTTGTTTTATCTTCTCTATCTTTTCTTTCTCTTTTTTTATCTCTTCATTAACTAAATCCAATTTTTTCTCTAATTTCTCTTCATTCTTTTTAAACTCCTTCAAAACCTTTTCGTTACTTTTAACAGAAAAAACTTCTCCGCATTCGTTGCAGGTAAAATCACGGAGCATTGCATTCTCCTCGGTAAACTCAACGTTACATCTTTCACAAAAATAAAATCTTTTTGTCTCTCTGCTCTTTATCTGATTCTTTAACTGGGCTAAACTTTTCAAGATAATCTCTCTCAAAAATTCAAGAGATTTCAAAATTTCTATTTTCCAGAAATAAGTGTACCATCCTTTTTTCTTATCTTTTTTTCTTATTGAAGAAACAAGTCCAGAATCAGATATTTTGTAAAGGATATTTCTCGTTTGATTGATTGTTAAATTAATTTTTTTTGCTATCAAAAACTCATTAATGTACTTATCTCCGTCTAATAAATCTACTATTTCTTCCGCCTGTTTCCCAACGAGAATAACTAAAACTTCTTTAAGAAAATCTTTAAGCATCAAAATATTAAAAATAATTCGATTATATACTTTTCGTTTCTAAAATTGCAGAAAAATAAAAGTTTTTAAACCTATATTATTTCTTATATATATCAAAAAGGATGTGTCATAAAGAACAATATGGGATTATTCGCTAAAAAAGATAAAAAAGAGGAAATAAAAAAACCATTTTCAGTTACTCCTAGAGTTTCAGAGCTTCCGGAACTCTCAGATCTTCCAAAACTTCCAGAGTTGCCTTCTATAGACGATAATGAATATTCAGATGAAGCTGTTCCAAAATTACCCAGTTTTCCTACAAACTCACTTGGAATAAAATTTTCTCAAAATATTATAAAAGAAGCTGTATCTGGGAAAAAAGAGGTTGCAGGGGTTTTTGATGCAAATGATTTTTCGGAGGAAGAAGATTCGGAAATAATGCATAAACCTCTCAAACCAATTAGAGAAGAAGCAAGAGATTATGACGAAAGAGAGGTAATGACAAGATCAATTAAGCCAAATATAAGAGAAGAAGAATCAACAACTTATGAAGGCGGTTTTCCTTTAATGTCGGCAAAATCCAGAGAAATATCCAGTCCAAGAGGAGGATATAGGGAAAAAGCCTATGGGGCAAAAAAAGTAGAACCGGTATTTGTAAGACTAGATAAATTCGAAGAAGGGATGAATTTATTTGAGGATATAAAAGCACAAATAGCAGATATGGAACATTTGATTAAGAATACCCACGAAATAAAACAAAAAGAAGAGGAAGAACTTAATTCATGGCAAAATCAACTTCAAGAAGTAAAAAGACAAATAGAAAAAGTTGATAGAGATATTTTTTCTAAAATTGAATAAAAGGAGAATATCTAGGAAATTCTAAAATGAAAAGCGAAAATATACTTCATGTAAAACTTGAACATGCAGAAGGAATTCAATCTGAAAGAGATGTCCTTTCCTCTGAGAAGGGAATTTTAGGAGTATTAAAAGCAATCAAGAGATATCAACTTTTAAGGGCGGAGGATTTAAACAATAGATTAAGAATACAAAAGAAAATGAAAGATGTGGAATTGAATATAACTAAATTACATCAGACTTTTCCCACTTTTAAAATACCTGACATTCTTAAGGATGAAGAAGAATACAAAAAAGAAAGGTCGGAAAAGAAGCATGGCAAGAAAAAAGATAGCGATGATTTTGACATGGAAAATCAATTAAGAGAAATACAAGAAAGATTAAAAAAACTGGAATAAAGCACAGTCAATGTTAAAAGATAAATTATCGTAAACTAATAACCCCCTCTTGAGATTATAATCATTAATTACCCCAAAAATTGCAAGCAAAAACTATTTTAAATCATCTTTATTAAATTAATTTATGATAACAAGACAACTGCTAATTAAAAAATATATTGATTTTTTCCTATCTAAAAATCACAAGAAGATACCCAATTCGAGTCTTATCCCTGAAAATGACCCTACTGTTTTATTCACAACAGCAGGGATGCATCCATTAGTTCCTTTTCTTATTGGGCAAAAACACCCCTTGGGGAAGAGATTAGTTGGAATTCAAAAATGCATTAGAACAGGAGACATAGAAGAGGTAGGAGATGAAATTCACCACACTTTTTTTGAAATGTTGGGGAATTGGAGTTTAGGAAATTACTGGAAAGAAGATGCAATAAAATACAGCATAGATTTTTTAACAAAAGAATTGAAAATACCAAAAGAGAAAATATCTGTGACCTGCTTCAAGGGAGACAAAGATGCTGAAAAAGATAGTGAATCAGAAAAAATATGGAAATCTCAAGGAATAAACAAGATAAGATTCTTATCCAAAAAAGATAATTGGTGGGGTCCCGCAGGAAAAACAGGACCATGCGGTCCAGATACAGAAATGTTTGTTAATAATATTGAAATATGGAATGATGTTTTTATGCAATATTACAGGGATGAAAAAGGGAAATATCTTCCAGCAAAACAAAAAAACATTGATACAGGTATGGGAGTTGAAAGAACAATAGCTATTCTGAACGATTTAGATGACAACTATCTGACAGAATGCTTTCTCCCCATAATTAAAGAAATAGAAAAGTTATCCAATAAAAAATATAAAGATTGCAAAAAAGAAATGAGAATAATTGCAGACCATATAAAAGCAGCCATTTTCATTCTCTCTGATGGAGTAATTCCAAGTAATACAGAACAAGGATATATTTTAAGGAGATTGATAAGAAGAGCAGTAAGATATGCTCAATCTCTAGGTGTAAAAGAAAATTTTACCGGCAAGTTGGTAGATTCGGTGATTGAGATTTATTCTGATTATTCTGAATTAAAAAAGAGTAAAAACCATTTGGTTACAGAGTTAGATAGGGAAGAAAATAAATTTAGACAAACTCTTGAAAGAGCTATAAATATTTTCGAGAGAATAACACAAGGAAAAAAAGAAATTTCTTGCAAAGATTCTTTCCTTTTATATCAATCTTATGGTTTTCCAGTTGAAATGATTGAGGAGGAGTGCAAAGCAAGGAAAATAAACTTCTCTAGGAAGGAATTTGAAGGAGAGTGTAAGATTCATCAAGAACTTTCAAGAACAGCCGCAGAAGGAAGGTTCAAATCTGGGCTTGCAGATAATAGTGAAGAAACAACGAAATTGCACACTGCATCTCATCTTCTTTTAGCTGCTATAAGAAAAGTTTTCAAAGACAATTCAATTCATCAAAAAGGTTCCAATATAACCGCGGAAAGATTGAGATTCGACTTTAATTTTCCAAGAAAATTAACAGAGGACGAATTAAAGGAAATAGAAAAAGAAGTCAATTTTAATATTCAAAAGGGATGCCCTGTTATTAGAAAAGAAATGAGTTTGAATGAAGCAAAGAAGAAAGGAATAACAGGAGTTTTTGAACACAAATATGGGGATATTGTTTCTGTTTACACAATAGGAGAATGTTCTAAAGAAATCTGCACTGGCCCCCATATAAAAAATACCTGTGAATTAGGAAAATTCAAGATAATAAAAGAGGAATCTTCTTCATCAGGTGTTAGAAGAATTAAAGCAATAATTGAGTGATAAAAATTACTCCAATATTTTATCCAATAATTCTGGAAATTCTTCTGTTCCCATGTCTTCTAAAGTAAAATGCCCGTAATTTTCTAATTCAATTATTTCTCCATCAAGAGCTTTATTAAATATTTTAACACTTCTCTTGCCATCCTCTTCATCATCAGAAGTAAAAAGAATTATTTCCTTAACATTGTTCTTAACATTTCTATTAATTTCATAATCATAAAATTCTTTTTCATCTTTGCTCTCAGCAACTTTCCAAGGGGCAATTAATATTAATTTACTAATTTTTTTCTCTGCCTCACCTAACCATCTTACCAAAAATGCACCTCCAGCACTATGCCCAACTAAAATACTATCTTCATTTACAGTCAATTTATCAAATTCTTTTTTCCAATTTTTATAATTTGGAACCCAGGGTTTTGGCATTAAAGGAATAAAAGCATCTATCCTCTTTTCATATAATCTTTTCTTAATCCAAGGTATCCAATGGCCTGCGGGATTATCCTTTTTATTATCTGCGCGCCCATGAACAATAATTACATTCATTTTACTCCATATAAATTCCAGGTTTCCCCGGCTTAGATTTTTTTGAAATATTATTTGGGTCGTACTTTTTGATATCATTGACTGCAAAAATAGCAACTTCTTTTCCAACTCTCCTGCTTATTTCCGTAGGATTATAATTTTCTTTTTCATTTGGAATAACATAAACATAAACCTTATTCCTCTCCTCTCCTCTTAATTCAACAATTTTTTGAATGTTAAGTATATCACTTACAATATTCTCCATTGTTTCTTCTTGCTTTTCAAACTTAACGTCTATTTTTTTCTCATCTGCAACCGGCCAATCACTCAAAGAAATAAAATTCTTATTCCCAATTTTTTCCCAAAGCTCTTCTGCAATATGAGGACAAAAAGGACTCAAAAGCTTCAAGCTTTTTTCAAGAACATCTTTTGAACATTCATCAGTTAAAGAATTAAACAACTCTCGGATTTTTATTATTGCTAAATTATATTTAAAATTTTCAATATCATTAGTAACCCCTAAAATTGTTTTATTTAATTTGCTTTCCAATTTTGGATTTTCTTTCTTGGAAATTTTAATCTTTTCAAATTTATTGAATATTATTTTGATTAATTTTAAACCTCCCTGAATTCCTTCTTCACTCCAATCTCTGTCTTTTTCTGGAGTTGCTAAAGAAAGCAAAAAAAATCTTGCGGTATCCATTCCATATTTTTTAGAAACTTCGTCTGGATTAACAACGTTACCTTTTGATTTGGACATTTTTTCTCCATCTAATCCATGCAACATTCCCTGATTAAATAAATTAATAAAAGGTTCATCAAAATTTAGATATCCCAAGTCCCTTAGCGCTTTTGTAAAAAATCTAGCATAAATTAAATGCATACAAGCATGCTCTGCCCCCCCAATATATTGATCAACAGGCAACCATTTTTCAATTATCTTTTTATCGAATGGTTTTTTAGCATTCTTATTATCTGGATATCTTAAAAAATACCAAGAACTATCGACAAAAGTATCCATCGTATCTGTTTCTCTTTTGGCTGGACCCTTACATTTTGGACATTTAACATTAATCCATTTTTCATTTGTTTCTAAGGGATTTCCTTTTCCAAATTTTACAATTTTTGGCAGTTCAACAGGTAAATCTTCCTCGGAAACAGGAACTAGACCGCATTTACCACAATTGATTATTGGTATTGGGGTCCCCCAATATCTCTGTCTTGAAAATCCCCAGTCCCTCAGTTTAAATTGAACAATCTTTCTACCCAATTTTTTTCTTTCAAGATATTCTGTAATTTTTTTCTTTCCTAACTCATCATCCATTCCGCTAAAATCACCTGAATTAATTAAATTCCCTTTTTCGGTATAAGCATGCGTCATTTTCTCTGGTTTTTCAATTTCCAATCCAGTTGGGTCAATCACAGCCTTTATTGGAATATCATATTTCTTTGCAAATTCAAAATCCCTTTGATCATGAGCAGGGACAGCCATAACCATTCCAGCACCATAATCTGCAACAACAAAGTTTCCAGCATAAACAGGAATCTCTTCTTTTGTAATTGGGTTAATTGCATAGCTCCCTGTAAAAACTCCTTCTTTCTCCATGCCTTCAAATTCCTTCTCAGAAACTGATTTTAATTTTTTCAAAAATTTTTCAACTTCCTTTTCTTGCTCATAATTAACCAAATTCATTAGATTGGGATGTTGTGCTGACACTACCATAAATGTAACTCCATATATTGTGTCTGGTCTCGTTGTAAAAATTGACCATTTTGTTCTTTCTGGTTCAAGAGTGCATCTTTCATGAGCAGGCGTTTCAACTTCAAAATCAATTTCAGTGCCGTGAGATTTTCCAATCCAATTCTTTTGCATTAATTTTATTTTCTCTGGCCAGTTCAGCTTATCTACTTTATCTAAAAGTTCTTCGGCATATTTAGTTGTCTTCAGATACCATTGTTCTAGGTGTTTGATTTCTACTTCTGTATCTTCATGCCTCCAACATTTTCCATTATGAACCTGTTCGTTTGCTAAGACCGTTTTGCACTTTGGACACCAATTCACGGGAGCCTTTTTCCTATAAATCAAATCTTTTTCCAAGAATTTTAAAAACCAAAATTGATTCCATTTATAATATTCTGGATCTAATGTAGAAATTGTTTTGGACCAATCATAAGACAATCCAATTTCTTTCATTTGCTTAATATAATTTTTTATTGCTCTCTCAGTAAAAGCCTTTGGATGTTCTCCCGCTTTTATTGCTGCATTTTCAGCTGGTAAGCCCAGGGCATCAAAACCAATGGGATAAAGAACATTAAAACCCTTCATTCTTTTGAACCTTGCATAAACATCACCTATTGCATAATTTAATGCATGCCCCATATGTAATCCAGAAGCAGAAGGATAAGGGAACATTTCAAGAACATAAAATTTTTTCTTTTTGGAGTTCTCGTTGACTTCAAAAACTTTCTTTTCTTCCCACTTCTTTTGCCATTTCTGTTCAATCTTTGCAAAATTAATTTTCTTTTCTTCTAACATAAATTAAGTATTATTCAGGAACTTTTAAATATTCTCCTGAATTATTAAAAATATGAGTAAAATAAAAGTCCACCTAACAGGAGAAATAGTTTCGACTAATGAAGCAGAGGCGTTCACTTTGCAGAAAAAATCCTCTTTTGGAGAAGTCTCTGGAGGAAAAATACAATATTCCTTGGCGGAAGCGCTTTATCTTTCTGAAAAAGGAAAAATAGAGATAATTCTAAAAAATAAATCATTAAAGTCCAATGAACTTTTAAATAGATTCAAAAAGATTGATTCAAGAATTCAGCTTAAATATCCTGTTTTTAGAGATTTAAGAGAAAAAGGATATGTTGTAAAAACTGCATTGAAATTCGGAGCAGATTTTAGAGTGTATGAAAAAGGAAAAACGCCTAACGAGGAACATGCAAAATGGATTGTTTTTGTCGAACACGAATCTAGAAAATTCTCCTGGCAGGACTTCTCAGCAAAAAATAGAGTTGCACATTCCACAAAAAAGAACCTACTTATTGCAATTTTAGATGAAGAATCGGATGTTTCTTACTATGAGGTAAGGTGGATTAAAGCATAAAAATCTTTATAATGCAAGCTATTCTTCTTAAAGAATGCCAAACCAAGATGCAGCACAAATAAGAGAAAAAATTCTCTCCATTTTGAAATTTAAGGGACCCCTGCTACCAGTTCATATTGCAAATGAAACTGGATTGACAATGCTCTTTGCATCTGCGTTTCTTTCCGAACTCCTTTCAGACAAAAAAATAAAAATGAGCCACATGAAAGTGGGAAATTCTCCAATATATTTTCTGTTAGGACACGAATCTCAATTGGAAAGATATTCCCATTACTTAAAGAGCAGAGAGAAAGATGCATTTATAATGTTAAAAGAAAAAAAAATAGTAAAAGATTCTGAACAAGAACCTGCAATTCGTGTTGCTCTGCGTTCAATAAGAGATTTTGCAATTCCATTCAAAAGAAATAATGAAACCTATTGGAGATATTTTATTGTATCAGAAAACGAATTTAAGGGGGAACAAAAACTTATTGAACAGCATGAATATGTTGAAGCAAAACAAAAGATTTTTGATACAAAAGAAAGAGAAATAGGAGAAAAAATAATCAAAGATATAAAAATAGAAGATATAGAAGAGATAAGAAAGGAAAAGGAGAAATTAGAAGAGATAACAAAAGAAAAGCAAGAAAGAATAAGAAAGGAAAAGGAGAAATTAGAAGAGATAACAAAAGAAAAATCCGAAAAAGAGGAAAAATTAGAAAAAATAGAAGAGCCGAAAAAAATTGTAAAAAAAGTATCAATAAAAAAGAAACCTCTTCAAAAAAAGGTTCTTCAAAAAAACAATGAAAAATTCTTTAATCAAGTAAAAGAATTTTTGTCCAAAGAATCAATAGAAATTATAAACGTGGAAGGATTTGGAAAAGACGAGATATTTCTTAGAATAAAAACAGATGGAGAAGAAAAACTTCTTGTTGCTTACAATAAAAAGAAAATTAGTGAAAATGAAATAATAAAAGCGAATAAAAAATCCATTGAATTAAACTTAAAATACATTCTTTTAAGTATGGGAGAGGCAGGAAAAAAACTTGCAAATTTAATAGAATCTGTAAGAAATTTAGAAAGAATTGAAAAAATGTAGTTGAAAAAGTATATAAATTAAAATGGATTTATTACAAATAGAGATATTAGTTGAATTCTTCTTTTTTGTATCTTGTGGTATATGGATTAAAGCACATAAAGATGAAAGAAAGATTATTGAACAAATATTTAAGGTAATTTCAATAATTTTAGGTATAGCAAGTTTAATCTCTTTAATTGACCAACTAAGTCCTTACTTATAGACTTTTTACACAAAAACTACTTTATACACAAAGCCAAGTATATCAAAACCTTTAAAAACAAAATTTATATGAAATTAACATGGGAAAGATAAAATCAAAAATGATGAGAAAAACCTCTAGAACTATAATGAAAGAGGACTTAAACATTAGCAAAGATTTTGAAAAAAACAAGGCAATTCTGGGAAAAACAATGCCAAGCAAAAGAATGAGAAACAAAATAGCTGGGCTTTTGTCTAGAATGAAAAGGCAAGAAGAAAAGGCAAAACTTGAAATGCAAGCTTAATAAATTAAGTTTAAAACAAAAAAAAGAACTTGAATAAAAAAGCTTAAACTTTTAAATTGTACATTTCTAATAATTTCGTCTCTGTAGCTCAGCGTTAGAGCACTGCTCTCATGGAGTTTTGCTTGCAAAACTACATTCACAAAAATTCTCTTTGAGAATTTTTGGTGTATGAATAAGAATTGAAAACTTGAGAAAGGCAGGGGTCGGGAGTTAAATTCTCCCCAGAGACATCAAAGAGTGCTCTTTCACACGAAGAAGGACTAAAAAATGAAAAAAATGAAAAAAAGTTTTGGTAAAAAGAGATTCTTTTATCTATTCATGACCTTAATAACTGCTGTTATAATCTTCTACGCTTCCACCATAAAAGCAACTGCAGAAACAACTCCCAATAATTTTTCAGTAATTTACCACTTTGCGATTTTTTTTATGTTCGCATTCTTTCTTTTTCTTACAATAAAAAAAGAAAAAATAAACCTTAAGATAATTCTCATTGTCTTTTTTGTTTCAATAGTTTATGCTCTTTTTGATGAAGCTCACCAACTCTTTGTTCCTGGAAGATTTGCAAGCTTAAAAGATATTTTAATCGACGGGATAGGAGTTCTCTGCGCTATTTTTTTGGTGAGCAAGATTCACAGAATTCACAAAAATTAAACTCAAAAAAAATAATAAAAAATTTTGAAAGCGTTCATTTTATAAATCTCGATTACTTAGTTTAGACAATCGAAATGAAAGAGACAGATAAACCCTCGGATTTTAAGAATTCAAAAATATGTTTTCTTAGCAATTTTCCTCCGAAAGAATGTGGAATAGCTACATTTACACAAGATTTAATCACATCCATGAATAAACGATTCAATCCAAAAGTGAAATCAAGAGTCATTGCTTTAAATGAAGAATCTAGCATGTACAATTATGATAGCAGAGTTTTTATGCAAATGAACAAAGATTATCTTGCGGATTACATAAATATTGCAAATAGAATAAATCGTTCAGATAAAATAAAAATAGTTTGCATCCAACATGAATTTGGTATATTCGGAGGGGAATACGGAAGTTACATAATTCCTTTTTTAGATACTGTAAAAAAACCCGTGGTGGTAACTTTTCATAGTGTTCTCCCTTCCCCAGACAATCTCAGAAAAAAAGTAGTAAACTTTATAGGAGAAAAAAGTGCAGCAATAATTGTCATGGCAGATGCTGCAGTGAACATATTGCATGACGACTACGGAATCAACAAAAATAAGATTCATGTAATTCGCCATGGTATCCCAGATACTCCTTTGATGCCTGTTGAACCTTACAAAAAAAAATTAAGGCTTGAAAATAAAATAGTGTTGTCAACATTTGGTTTACTAAGTAGAGGAAAAGGGGTAGAGTATATGATTAAAGCCCTCCCTTACCTGGTTAAAAAATATCCAAATCTCCTTTATGTTATAATAGGAGAAACTCACCCTGTAATAAGAAAAAGAGAAGGGGAAGAATATAGAAATTATCTGACTAACCTTGTTAAGAAACTTGAACTACAGGAGAATGTTAAGTTTTATAATAAATATCTTGATGTGAATGAAATAATAGAATATTTGCTAGCTACGGATATATACGTATGTACAAATTTAGAAAAAAATCAAATAGTCTCTGGTACCCTCTCTTATGCGCTTGGATGCGGAAAAGCGGTTGTATCTACTCCAAATCTATATGCAGAAGAAGTTCTTAGCCATGACAGGGGAGTTTTAGCAGAATTTCAAAATCCAAAATCTTTTGCAGATGGAATAGATAAATTATTATCCGACGAGGAGTGGAAAAAAAGAATAGAACAAAATGCGTATGCTTTTGGAAGGTCAATGATTTGGTCAAATGTCGCTTCCGGATATCTGCATCTTTTCAATAACGTAGTTAAATTAAGAGAAGAGACAACTGAAAAATATCCAAAAATAAAATTAAATCACCTGAAAAATTTAACAGACAATATAGGATGTGTACAATTCTCAAAATTATCTACGCCAGACACCACTTCAGGGTATACTGTAGATGATAATGCAAGAGCATTGATTGTGTCCACAATCCATGATAAATTATACAATTCAGAAATTTCCAAAGAACTTTCAAGAACATATTTAAATTTCCTGGAAAAAGTCCATGATGAAGAAGGAAAATTTAACGATATGGAATATAAAGACCAAAAGCTAAATCCCGCAAGTGAAGATGCGATAGGAAGAACACTTTGGTCACTTGGACATTTAATAAACAATAGCAACAATGAAGAAAATATTGAAAAAGCAAAAAGAATGTTTGACAGAGCCCATCTATTGATTGGGGAGAACAGTTCTCCGAGAGCAAAGTCCTTCTCTGTAATTGGATTATACCACTATTATAACAAATACAATGATGAAAAAATATTTTCAAAAATAGAAGTCTTGATTAATTCTTTAGTTGAATCATACAGAAGAGAAGCAAGAGAAGAATGGAATTGGTTTGAAAGTTATTTGACTTACTCAAATTCAAAAATTCCAGAAGCCCTTTTCCTGGCATATAATCTTACTAAAAATCCAGAATATTTGGAAATAGCAGAAAAGAGTCTTAGGTTTTTAACTAATATTGTTTTCTTCAAGGAGGAATTATCTCCAATCGGACAAAATGGGTGGTATAATAGAAACGGAGTTAGATCTTTCTTTGACCAACAGCCAATAGATGCTTCTTCTATGGTTCAGACATATTTAACAGCTTATGCAATTACAAAGAATGAAGATTATTATAACAATGCTGTCCTTGCATTCAATTGGTTTTTAGGAAAAAATCACCTTAAACAAATGATATACAACGATGTAACAGGTGGATGTCATGATGGTTTATCCAAAAGCTCTATAAATCTAAATCAGGGTGCAGAATCAACAATAGAATATTTAATCTCAAGATTAATGCTCGAAGAAATAAAAAAAGAGAAACCAATTGTATAATTATTCAACAAGGTACTTTTTAATTAAAAAATTCTTAATCCTAGAAAATCAAATTTAAAATCAATTATACTTTTTCCAAACTCTTTTTTTAATTTTGATTTATCTCCAAAAAATAAAATGCTTCCTCCCCCTCCTGAACCGCAAACTTTAGCTGCAATTGCTCCATTTTTCATCCCCCTTGCAATTATCTTATGAATATTTTTAGGAATAATACTTTTGTGAAGTGCTTTTCTTTCTTTCGTTTCTTCGTTCATCAATTCTGCAAACTTATCTAAATCGTTTTTCAAAAGAGCGTGCTTCATTTCAATTGCAATCTTTTTTATTCTAAGCAAGTTAGAATTGTTCTTACCTTTTCTTAAATTATCCATCATTGCTCTGTTAGTGTTTCCAGAAAAGTGCGGTTTGCCTGTATAAACCAAAACCAAGTTGTCCTCTAATTTTTTAATAAATTCTTTACTTAAATTCAATTTTTCAACTTTAACTTCATCCTTACTAAATGTCATAAAATTTATTCCCCCAAATGCACTTGCATATTGGTCTTGTTTTCCTCCAATTAACCCCATTGCTTGTTCCATTTTATACACTTTTTCAGCCAGCCTCTTTTTATAATCTGGATTAAAAAATTCATTTTTTTGAGAAATTAAACTCAACCAAACCAAGTTCATAACGCCTGAAGTTCCTAGACCAGAAGAGGTTGGAATGTTCCCTGTGTATTCCAGATGAGTCTTTTTATCATCAACGGTTAATTTTCCTACAACATACCTGTTAATTGTCGCGTTCAGGACACACCCCCCATATCTCTCTTTAAATGGGGAGATATCTGTTGTTCCCCCACCAAAATCAATTCTTACAGGAGAAATTGCCTTTTTTATTTTCATTTTATCAAAAGACTTGCTCCCAATGTTCCTGGATGATCAAGTTTACTCCATTGAATGGGTGTTTCTTTTGGCAAGACAGAATATTTTCTTGTCTCTTTTTTAATCATATTCAGGTAAGAAGAACCTGTTTCTCTTACCCCTCCAGCTAATACAACAACTTCCGGGTCAAAAATATTAATCAAACTTCCAATTCCTTGTCCAAGATAAGTCGTTATCTTTTTTAATATTTCCTTGGATTTATTATTGTTAATTTTAATTAAATCGCTTACCATCAACTCTTTTCCAAAAGCTTTCTTACTTAATTCCTTTGTATACCTCCATCCAACTAGTTTCTCAAAAGAATTTCCATTATCTAAAATGATGTGTCCCATCTCTCCTCCGAAACCCTGCCCCTCATATAATTTTCTATCAATGACTATTCCTCCTCCTATCCCTGTCCCCAATGTCAAAATGATAAAATTTTTCTTTTTTACTCCAAATTTAGCTTCTGCTAATGCAACAGAATGAGCATCATTGCAAACTTCAACTCTTACTTTAAACTTTTTTTTCAATTCTGCTTTTATATTGTAATTCTTAAGAGGAAGATTTGGGGGATTTTTTATTATTCCATCAATCAATGGACCTGCACTTGCAACTCCGATACCTTTTACATCCTTATCCATTAAAGATTCTATCTGCCTGAACAACAATTTAACCAGTTCTTCCTTGGTTTTTGGAGTGTTCTCCTTCAAATATTTCAGAATCTTATTATCTTGAACAAGGGAAACTCTCAAATTCGTTCCTCCTAAATCAACTGCAATAATTTTTGTCATTTTTTGTTTTTTGTTTCTACCATAGTAGGTTCTTTTCTAAAGAACCCCTATTTTCTATTATATTTATCCTCCAGTCTAATTTCGTCTTTTTCATTAAAATTTCCAAAGGAAATTTCTAAAACTCTAACTTTTTTATTCTCTGCAATAAGCCTATGCTTAATATTTTTTCCAATTTTAACTATTTCTCCTTCTTTAATCTTCTTTATTTTTTTTCCTATTTGAATAATACCAGAAGTAAGAAAATACCATTCTTCTCTTCTAAGTTTATGTTTTTGCAAGCTCAGTTCTTGCTTAGAATTAACTTCTATAATTTTAACTGTACATTTTTCATTCAGAGCGAATTGTTTAAAGTTTCCCCAGGGTCTATGAACTATTTTCACCATCTTTTATAATCTAAAAAGAAGAATTTAATTTAAATAGTTTCTGCTAGAGAGATAAGAGGAATATTTAAAAATAGAAAAGTATTTACTAACTAAGAAAATGGGTGATTTATTTGATTTAACAGGAAAAATTGCTATAGTTACTGGAGCTGCTAGAGGAATTGGGCAGTCAATAGCAATTGAACTTGCAAGAAAAGGAGCAAATGTAGTTATTTCTGACATAATTCCCGGGGAGAATACAGTAAATCAAATTAAAAAATTGAAAAGAAAATCTTTTTATGTAAAAACAGATGTCTCAAATAAAAAAGATGTTGATAACCTTATTTCTCTTACAATTAAAACTTTCAAAAAATTAGATATTTTGGTTAATAATGCGGGAGTGTATATTCCAGGAGCAACTTTAAAATTATCTGAAGAAGATTGGAATAAAACAATAAATATAAATCTGAAAGGAAATTTCCTATGCTCTCAAGCTGCATTAAAATACATGAAAAAAGGCTCTTCAATAATAAATATTTCCTCTGTAGCAGGAATAGAAGGTTCTCCTACAAGTGCTGCTTATTGTGCAAGCAAAGGAGGAGTTAGGCTTTTAACAAAAGCATTGGCAGCTGAATTTGGCCCCCTAGGTATAAGAATTAATTCTGTTCATCCTGGTTTAATAGACACTGCGATGACAAAAGGAATTTCATCTGATAAAAAAACAATAGAGGGGATGATGTCTAAATTCTTAATAAAAAGAGTTGGAAAACCCGTGGATATTGCAGGACCTGTTGTTTTCTTAGCTAGTGAGGCAGCAGCGTATATGACCGGTTCCGAGATTGTTGCTGATGGCGGATGGATTTGTGCGTTGTAGGAAGCAGATTTTAATTAATTAATTAATTAATCAGTTCCCTTAATTTCTTCTCAGGATTTTTAGCTTTAGTTATTGCAGAAGAAATAGCAATTCCCGTTGCCCCAAACTTACAAGCAGTAATAACATCTTCTCTAGTATGAATTCCTGCACCAACTAAAAATTTCATTTTTATTTTCTTTTTTATTTTTTTAATCAATTCTGGTTTTTCTTTAGAAATAGATTTTTTTCCCCCAACTAGCTCAGGAGGTTCTATAGCAAGATAATCTGGATGAAGTTTTTGCACCTTTTCGGCTTCTTTCAAACTATTTGCAAAAACTAATGTCTTTAATCCAATCTTTTTGCATCTTGCAATTGTTTTCTTTAAAGTCTCATAACTTAATTTGTGCTCAGAATGATTTAGAAAAGTTCCAACTCCTTTATCTTTTTTTACAGCTTCGGGTAGAATATAGCCTGTGTTTCTACCCGGTTCAAAATAATCCACATGTTGTGCATAGACTTTCAGTTTTGTCCTCTTAGCAATTTCATAAATATCGCTTGCCTGAACTCCAACAATTATATTCTTATCAACCTCCTCTATCTTCTTTGCAATCGCAATTGCCTTGTCTCCTTGCTGATAAGTTTTTAGGTTTATTACAATTAAAGGTTTCATCTTTTATTCCAAATAATCTTCTTTATTTTATCTGTGATTTCAAGAGGCTTTGGATGTTGCCAGACATTTCTTCCAATTGCGAGCCCAATGCAACCAGCATTCATCATTTCCTTGACTTGCTTTAATAATTCTTTTTCTCCCTTTTTTATTCCTCCAGCAACAACCACTTTTGCCTTATCAGCAGATTTTACAGCCCATTGCAAATCTTTATATTTTCCAGCATATTGCAGTTTTATAATATCCGCCCCGATTTCCAATCCAATTCTTGCAGCATACACCATTAATTCTCCTCTTCCTTTTTTCTTCACAGATTTTCCTCTTGGATAAATCCAAACTAACACGGGAAGTTTTTGCTTATGAGCTTCTCTTTGAATATTTTCAAATTCCTGCATCATTTCATCTTCATAATCGCTTCCTACGTAAATGGTATATCCAACTGCTTTAGCACCAAGTTTTACTGCTTCATTGACAGTACATAATTGTCTTGCTATTGGCTCTCCCTTGAATAAATTGGTTTTACCATTAAGTTTTACAATCAACGGAATTTTGCTTTTCTTTATCTCCTTATTATATTTTTCAGCAATTCCTTTCTGAAAGACAATTCCATTATACTTGCCTTTTTTTGCAATCTCAATAATATATTTAGGGTTAACATTCTTGTCATTAAAATCAGTGGGACCATGCTCTAATCCTTGGTCGTATGCAAGAAAAAGACATTTTCCTTTGGTTGTTATTCTATTTAGATTAATCATTTTCTTTTTATATTTTTTTATATTTTTTTACCATTGTGGTTCTTTTTTAAAGAATCCCACTTTTCAAATCCATCCTTAGTAGTTTATTTTTAGCTCCAAAATGCTGAATAACTGATTCAGATTCTCTCAACCCAAGTTTCAAACATTCTTCAATAGATTTTCCAACAATTCTTCCTGCAACAAATCCTGAGGCAAATGCATCTCCTGCACCTGTTCTTTCAATAACCCTTATATTTTTATGCGGAACCAAAGAGTATTTTTTATCTCCGTCATAACAGGTTATTAATCTATCTTTGTCTGTTATCACAACTATGCCTTTTGTCAGATTATATAACTCCTTCAATAAATCGCTCCCTTTATTTCCAACGAGCATCCTTGCTTCCTCTTTATTTAAAATGAGAATGTCAGTCATTTTTAAAAGGGGCTTAAGATTTAGGTTTTTAATCTGATAACTGCTTGGATTAAACGCAAGTTTGGTTCCTCTCCTTTTTTTAAGTTTAATAACTAATTCTCTTTGTGTATTAAAACTTTTTCCAAGTAAAGAACTAAGATATAACCATCTTGTTTTAAATCTTGGAATATCCGAAGAAGTTACTTCATCATTTGCCCCCTTATAGGTTAAAATAGTTCTGTCTCCTCCTCTGCTATCAAGTATTACAGAATATCCAGATAATTCTCCATGAACAATCTTTCCTAAAAACTTTACCTTTTCTTTCTTCAATAATTCTAGTATCTTTTTACCATTATCATCGTTTCCAAATTCACAAATGCACCCTGCTTTTAAACCAAATCTAGAAAAAGCAACAGAGGTATTTGTTCCTGCCCCTCCGACATCAAACTTTAAATCTTTGATTAGTATCTTCTCTCCAATAGGATAATTCATAAATCCCTTTTTCTCAGAAATGTCTGTTTTCAAAAAAACATCAATTACTGCTGAACCAAAACTCACAACATCAAATTTCATAATATTTCCTCTTTTATTTCTTCTTGTAGAAAGATTTATTTAATTAAAAACTTTTGTGTTAGAGAATATGACAAAAAAAGAGATTTTAGTTATTACTGCTCATCCCGATGATGAAACAATTTGGGCAGGAGGAACCTTGCTTAAAAGCAGTTTTAAAAAAACAATTATCTGCCTTTGTAGAAAAAATGACAAGGACAGATTCCCTAAATTCAATAAAGCTTGCGAAATTTTGCATGCAACAGGGTATATTTCAGATTTGGATGATTTTGAAAATGGGTATTATAAAGAAATTTCTGATGAGGATATAATAAATAGAATTTTAAGTATTACAAAAAATAAAAAATATGACTACCTCTTCACTCACGGTAAAAACGGAGAGTATGGGCACATAAGACATAGGGAAATCCACAAGACAGTTAAAGAAATGCTGAATAAAAAGCTTCTTCTTGTAAAAAAAGTTTTTTTCTTTTCTTATTCTCCAAAAAAGAATAATTTTCAAGGATATGCAAGATACAATTCCAATGCAGATAAACTTATAAAATTAAATTCCAATCAGTTATTAATGAAGAAAAAAATAATAAAAGATATTTATGGATATTCGGAGGGGGGATTTGAAGAAAAAAGTTCAGATAAAATTGAGGCTTTTAATATTTGGAAATAAAAATAAAAAATTAAAATGAAATGCTTATTGCTATATCCTTATCCTGTTGAATCAGACGGCGTTAGTCTTCAGGGACATTATCTTTCTTTGGGGTTGCAAAACTTGGGAGTTGAAGTTACCCCTTGCCATTATAAAGATGGAATTCAAAAAGAATTTTACTTGAAGAATCTTAACCCGGATTTTGTAATTGGAATTGGATTTTGGGGGAATGTTCCAGATATATTATTAGAGCCACAAATGTACGGGTTGAATGTAATTCCTTGGTTTAACGCAGATGGTTGGGTTGCAAATTACAGAGAACAATTTGAAAAATTAGAATTAATGTTTACTACAAGTGACTGGGTAAAAAGTATTTATGAGAGAGATGGGGTGGATGTGTCCAAAATAATTCCAATACACATTGGAATAGACACCGAACTATTCAAGCCAAATAATAATCGGGAAGCAAATCTCAATTTAAGAAGAATGCTTGGCATTGAAGATAATGAAATAATGATTCTGACAATGGGGGGAGACACAACTTCTAAGGGAGCTCAGGAAATGATGAAAGCTCTTGCTGAGATAAATAAGGAATTCCAAGACTGGAAGTATGTTTGTAAATCATGGCCAAGCGAGTGCGCAGAAGAATGGAGAAAAATTGAGGAAAACCTTGCAAAGGAATTGGGAATAGAAGATAAAATAATTTTCTTGGATGATACTTTCTCCCCCGAATTTGTTGCAAACATGCTAAATGCTTGTGATATTTATGCCGCCCCTTCAAGAATAGAAGGATTCGGAATGATTCAAGTAGAGGCAATGGCTTGTGGAAAGCCAGTTATTTCAATAAATGCTGGTGGACCTGCTGAAACAATAATACACGGAAAAACAGGTTTCTTAGCTGGAATTGCAGAGGAAATAAAACTTACAGAAGAATGGGTTTATCCCTATATGGGATTTAACGAGCAGAGCAAAATAAAATTCAATGCCCCAAAAACTTTTGGATATAGGGCGAATGTAGATGACTTAAGAAAATACACCCAAATGCTTTTGACAAACAAGGAATTAAGAGAGGAAATGGGAAGGGCAGGAAGAGAACACGCAGTTAATAATTTTGATTATAATGTTATTGCAAAAAAAATGCTGGATATAATTAGGGAAAGATTGGAATTGAAAGAATAAAAAAATAATTATTAAAATATAAATTAACTTATTCTAAAAATATACTAAAGAATGTTACTATGTTTAAGTGATTACAATAGAAAGATTTATAAGGAAAAAGCACTATAAATAATTATGAAAAGTATAGAAGTAGACGTCAGGGAACCAAAAATTGCTTTTTTGCTAGCAAATGCTTTTAAAAAAATTATCAAGAATTGCAAAAAAGAAGATATTCCTAAATTAGAAAGAGAATACCAAAAATTCAAAACAAAGCTCTATTCATCAAGAGAGTCTTATCTGAATTCTAAATTTAAAGACCCCGTAAGATTGGAAAGGTATAATTCAATGGATTGGTATAAAGGACAAATGAATTTGGAAAATCTGGGAGTTTGGCCAGAGATGCAGGGATTGGCAATTGAATTGACAATAGGAAATGTTCCTGAAACTGCAGAACATGTTAAAAAAGCACTTGAAGGAAAATTAAATGGAAAAGTTCCAGAAAAATTTCTTACTAAGCTAAAATCAATGGAAAATATTTCTGAATTCATATATAATAATTTCCCGTTAATAGTCTTTTCTGGAGGAGAAGTAAGGGAAAAAGATCATAACAGGTGGATTAGAGTAAATAATCTTATTTATCCGGAGTGCAAGGTATATGAAGGAGATATAGACGATGGATGTTCAAGAGCTATTTTTTATGAATTAAATGGAATAAAAAAAGCTCCAGTATATAGGGGCAGAAATAAATAAAGTTTAATAATCTCATATTCAATATTAATCTATGAAACTAATAAAATTAAACAAGACTGTTTCTATGTATTCTGAACCTGCTTTAGGAAGTGTTAATGAACATACAAGATATATGGCTCTGGCTGTAGACACTTCTACTTTAGATAAAAAAGTAAAATTAGGGCTTGCCAGAGAGATAACTAAATCTCTTGGTCATGTTGACAAACCTGGTTTTGTTGATGAAAGCAAATTGATAATTGTTAAAAGCAGAAATTTGATTAAATGGGAAAAAGATTCTGATTTAAAAATAAAAGGAATTGAAAAAATAATTGAAGAACTTTCTAATTCAAACCAATATTTTATTGGATTGGAAGATCCAGATATTTGGGTGGATGAAAAAAACTTAAAGCATGTTTATTTTACAATCGCATTTAAATATAAAGATGAGAAAGGTCATAAACTTTATTTAGGACATGCTGAAGGTAAAGAATTAAAAAAATTAACTGCAACAAATCCTGTAATTGAAAACAATAAAGAAATTGCAATTTGTCCTGTAAAAAACAAAGATTATAGGTATGTTCTGACCGAATCTTGGACAAATAAATCTGAAGAAGGAATGGGATTATTGAGGGCAAAAGATATGAATAAAGATTGGGAGTTTATAAGATTAGCTTTTAATTCAAAAGAACCAAGTTGGTGTTCTAAATATGCTTCGCCTTGTAAAATCATTGATTCTCTTTATACTAATGTTAATGATAATCTGTTAGGAATATGCACAGGACATGCTCGGAGTCAGATTAAAAATGGAACAGAATATAGAGGAGATTTTTTGCCTGGTTTATTTTTATTTAATCCAAAAAAAGGAGAAGTCTCATGGATGGATTCAAAATATTGGTTTAAAGATCCTGATGCAAGAATAATAACTTTTGCTTCTGATTTTATTCCTTTATCTAAAGATAAATATCTCTTATATTGCCATATTAACGATGGATTTGTAAGAGCTTATGAAGTTGATTTAAAAGGATTAGGAAAATATGTTAAAGAAAAAACTTCTAAATTAAAACTTTCTTAGCTTTAAGTGATTCATAAGCCCAAATATATGCTCCAGCGCTCCATGCTTGAAATTTTCCATACATTTTTTTATTGAGGGGATTTATCCATTCTGGAAAATTTCCTTTTAAGTTCCCTTCTGCTAACTTCCCCAATTCTTTTTCAGCTTCTTTAAATTTTTTCAATTTTATTAAGGCAAGAACATAAAAACCCCCAATATATGTCCAGATTCCTCCATTAAGATAAAGGGAAGGGGTTCCGGCTTTGCAATCCAGATAATAATCCTGCCAGTATTTACTCCCTTGTTTTATTGGAGGATATATTGCACGCGTAGGATAAGGCTCGCTAATCTTTTTCTTTTTTATGTAGGATATAATCTTTTCTGATTTATTTTTATCTGCCAAATCAAAAATAATTGCTAATAAATTTCCAAGACTATCAAACCACTCTCCTATTTCTTTATATTTATTGTGATTTTTCCATCTGTAGGAATAATAAAAATTTCCATTCCACAATTTTTTATCGTTATTATCTTCGATATTAAATTTAAGCTTTTTTTGTTTTCCTTTTTCTCCTGCAAGAGATAAAACTTTGTAATATAATGCTTGTGTATTTATTGTATGCCCGTATTTATGGGGAAAAGCATCCTGCCAGTCTGTTGTTGGAAGTTGTTCAAGAAGATTATCTTCTTCCATATCCTGATAGCTCAGCCAGGTTAAAGCTTTTTTAATATTTTTCTTGTGTTTATTGAACAATCCATTTCCATATCTCTTCTTGTAATAATGTTCTCCAAGAATAAACCATAAACTGGAATCAATTGATTCAAAATCTACCTTAAGTTTCTTTCTATTAAATCCATAAACTGCATTTGGAATCTGTCCCAATTTGCTTTGATGATTTGCGAGGGTAATTAAACTTCTCTTAAAAACCTCTTTTGTTTTTTCCATATTTATCGAACTGAAACTTGCCCCGATTAAAGTGATATTGCTATCTCTGGACCAAACCCCACGATAAGCTTTTTTTCCTGCTGAAGCAAAAAGCCCATGTTTGGTTGAACATTTCTCTATCACTTCCAATGCTTTCTTATATGCCGATTCTATTGAATTTTTCATTTTTTGTTTTTTTATTTTATTCTCCTAAAGGAATCCATTATCTTTTTGAGAGGTATTTTTCTAACTGCAGTCACAACATCACCTCCTCCGTAATAAATAAGTAAATTTTTCTTTTCTTTATCTAAAACTACCCCTGTAGGAAAAACTATTCTCTTTTTCTGGTATAATTTTAATTCATAGCTATTTTTTGGGAGAAGAAATGGCTCACGAGATTTATATTTTATTTTCTTGGGGTTCTTTAAATCCAAAAGAACAGCAGAACCAAAATAAACAAATATCTTTCCCTCATTTTTTACAGCATGATAAATCAATAACCATCCTTTTTCTGTTTTTATTGGAGGACAACCCGAACCCATTCTCCAATAAAATTTTCCCCCCCTCCTAGGAATTTCCATTGATTTTAATTTTCCCCATGACTGCAAATCCTTAGAATAAGCAATCCAAATATGCGGAGGTGAAAACTGAAAATTACTTTCAGGACGGTCAAGAGCAACATACCTTCCTTTTATCTTCTCAGGAAAAATAACAACATCCTTATCCTGTTCCCCAAAAATAATTCCTTTTCTCTCCCATTCTTCCAAATCTTTTGAAACAGCTAGGGAAGTGGAAATGTTTCCTTCTAATGATAAGCTAACATAAGTCATGATATACTGCCCATCTATTTTTACTATTCTTGGATCCTCCACTCCTAGTTCCGAATCGCTGACAATACCATAGAAACTTGGTTTTTTGTCTATGGATAAAACATTCAGTCCAGATTCGTCCAAAATAACTTTCCTTAAATGAGATATAAATGTTAATCTCTTAGTTCCATCATTAAAAACAATATCAAATTCAGAATTGGTTTTTACATTCTCTTTACCAAATCTGTCAATCTTCAGTTTATATTCTTTTTTTCCAACCATTTTAGGGCAGTAATAATATTTTTCATCTTCTAATTTTATAATTTGTTCTATAACTCTAACATAAAGGACTATTCTTCCATCTTCTCCCCTTATCGCAGCCGGATTAATTGTCCCAATTACTTGTAATTTTTTTGAAGAAGGTTTAATCATTTTAGGGGTGATTAATAAAACCCCTTTTTCTGCACTTGCCATAAATAAAACAATTCTTATAAGTTTTTAAATTTATAGAAAAATTACAATAAAGAGCTTGCTTTTCCGTCTATAATTACCGTGATATTTTTATGCTTTCTTAAAAAACTTGCGGGACAATCTTTTCCCATCTTTCCTTTAATCAAACCAAAAATAGCCCTTGCTTTCTTATTTCCAGCAGCTAATAGAAGAATTTTTTTGGATTTTCTTATCGTAGAAATTCCCATAGTTAATCCTTTTCCTTTCACATGAGTTAATTTAACCAGCCCAGTTTTTGAATTAAACTCTCTTCCAGGTTCGTTGAACCCAATATGCCCGTTAACTCCAATTCCTAAGATTTGTAAATCTATTGGATTTTTTCTTATTTTACTTTCATACTCCCTACATTCTTTTTTGAAATCTCTTGCCTCTCCATTTAAGAGAATTACATTTTCTTTCTTTACATTTATTTTATTAAACAGATTAGAAAAAAGATAATGATAATAGCTTTTCTTACTAGTTTTTTTTATAGGATAAAACTCATCCAAGCTAAATGCTTTTATTTTAGAAAAATCAATTTTCTTCTTTTTGTAAGCATTTACTAAATTTTTATATAAACCGAGAGGAGTTTTTCCTGTTGCAAAACCAATTGTTAAATTAGGTTTCTTTTTTATTTCATTGATAATCCTCTCTGATGTTTTTTTTGATAGTTCTGAATAATTCTTTACTTTTATCAGTTTCATTTTAAAACCTCTAAACCAGGCAGTTTTTCTCCTGCAATATAATTAAGCAATGCTCCCCCACTTAAACTTATGTGGCTGAATTTTTTTTTGTTTATTCCAGAAGCAACAATTGCATCACTCAAATGTCCTCCTCCAATAACTGAAAAAGTTTTGCTATCTGCAATTGCGTTTAAAATTGCAAAAGTTCCTTTAGAAAATTCCTTTTTGCTACAATCTCCAGCCGGTCCTTTCATGTAAATTGCTTTTGCTTTTTTTATTTTATCCACATATTTTTTTTGAGTAATTGAACCAATATCAAAAATTTCATTTTTATTTGGAAATCCCTTCAAAGGAATTTCTTTTCTTCCATTAAGATTTACTGCGAAATCTAAGGGAGTTTCAACCAACTTTAATTTATCTTTTGAAATTTTAATAAAAACTTTCTTTTTATGAAGATAATTTTCCTGCTCTCCAAGCTTCTTGCCCTTATTAATAAGGCAAACCTGTCCGAATAATCCACAACTTAAAACCTTATGTTTTCCGAGCAACTTAATATTATCCTCTGGCTTTGCCCCTCCAAGAATGTACAATGTATTTTTTAGTTTGATTTTAGAAAGTGCCTTTACTTCTCTTTCTAATATCCTTCCTGCACAGCTTTTTTTGATATATTTTGGAAGAAGAATAGAAGCTTGTGCTCTATGACAAACAGAAAATGCATCATTCACGTATATTTCACACATTCTTGCAAAAAAATCAGTTAACTTGTTTTTATTTGTATCAAATTCCTCTTTCAAATTTCTTACATTTTCTAAGAGAATTGTTTCCCCATTTTTTAACTCGTTTATAGCCTTCTCCGCTTTTCTCCCGATGATATCCCTAACAAATTTTACTTTTGAGTATTTATTCAGTTGTATGCAATGCTGTTTCAAAGAAATAAAATCACTATCTCCGGGCCTCCCTTGATGTGCAAGAACAACAACTCTTGCTTTTTTATTTTTAAGCTCGTTTATTGTAATTGCTGCCTCTTTTATTCTCTCTGATTTCAATAATCTTTTATTTTGGACATCAGAATTTAAATCACAGCGAAGCAGAACTATTTTCCCCTTAAAATCAAAGTCATTTAAAGTTTTCATTTTAAAAATTAAACCTCATTTTAGAAGTTTAATTAATTCAACTAATCTATTCGAATAACCATATTCATTGTCATACCAGGAAAGAACTTTAACAAAGTTTCCATTTGTCTGAGTCAAAATAGAATCTACAATTGAAGAACTAGGATTTCCGATTATATCTGAAGAAACAAGTTCATCCTCGGAATATTGCAAAATACCTCTAAGCTTTTGTGAAGCTGCCTTTTTTAATGCTTCATTAACTTGCTCCTTAGTTACTGACTTTTTCAATATAGCGACAAAATCAGTAATACTTCCACATGCAACAGGTGCTCTTATTGCTAACCCATCCAACTTCCCTTTTAATTCTGGAATAACCTCAATTACAGAAGTTGTTGCACCAGATGTTGTAGGTATTAAGTTTATTGCTCCTGCTCTTCCTCTTCTTAATTTTTTATGCGGAATATCAAGAATAACCTGGTCATTAGTATATGCATGCACCGTGGTCATAAATCCTTTTTCAATTCCAAAAGTGTCATTAAGAACCTTAACTATTGGAGCCAAACAATTTGTTGTGCAGGAACCCATTGAAATAATTTTATGTTCTTTCTTGAGCTTGCTTTCGTTTACACCTAAAACAACTGTAATGTCTGGATTCTTTCCTGGAGCAGAGAGAATGACTTTCTTTGCACCTGCATTAAGATGCTTGCTTGCCCCTTCCCTGTCTGTAAAAATTCCTGTGCATTCCACAACAATATCCACCCCTAATTCCTTCCAAGGAAGAGATTCGGGATCTTTTTGTGCAAAAACTTTTATTTTTTTATTATTAATCTGAATAAAGTCTTTTCCAGTTATTACTTTTTCTTTATAATTTCCGTAAATAGAATCATATTTCATTAAATATGCTAAAGACTCCAAATTTCCCAAATCATTTATAGCAACCACATCAAGCTTCTTGTCTAAAGCTATTTTCAAAAAAACTCTTCCAATCCTCCCTAATCCATTAATTGCTATTTTCACCATTTTTATCTAAACAAAAGGATAAATGGTTTAATAAATCTTACGAATAAAGCTATTTTTTATAGGAAATAAAAGCTCGAAGAAAGAGAATATCAAAAAAATATAATAATAAAAAATAAAAATCAGGAAAAAAGCAGTTTCACTAAGCAAAATTATCTTTTTTTCTTTTTAACAGATTTTTTCTTAGCAACTTTCTTTTTAGCCATCTTTTTTTCACCCCAAATTTAATTATTAAAAAGAAGTATTTGAAATTTATAAATATTTTGTTACTCTAATTTAAAAAACATTTTTCTCCTCGATAAAATTTCTTTCATAAATCCGAGAAATTCCTTTTCTGGGAAATCAATTGCCTTAAAATACCTTTTAATTCAGAAATTTTAATCCTAATCTGTCTGGTTGTATTTCTGTCTCTTATTGTAACATCCTTATTTTTCAGAGATTCATCGTCGATTGTCAAGCAAAAGGGTGTTCCAATCTCATCATTTCTTGCATATCTTCTTCCAATGCTACCAGATTTATCATATGCAATGTTAAACTCCTCTCTCAAATCAGATACTATTTCGTTCCCCATCTTCTCAAAATCATCTCTCTTAACCAAGGGGAAAACTGCTACTTTAATTGGAGCAAGTTTAGGGGGGAGATTCAAAACAATATTTCCTCTTCCATCGTCGCAGTATGCTTTTGTGAGTAAAGCTAAAAAAACTCTCTCCATACCGAAGGTGGGTTCAATCACCTTAGGAATTATTTTATTCTTATATTTTTCATCATAGATTTCCATTTTTTCCCCGCTTTCTTTTGCATGCTGAGTTAAATCATACTGCCCCCTATTTGCATTTCCTCCTAATTCAACACTCCCAAAAGGATATTCATAATCCACATCAAATGTTGCAGAAGAATAATGACTCAACTCCTCTTTTTTGTGTTCTCTTATCTTTATTTCAAAAAGATTAATAGAATTATACCACTTAATTTGTTCCGCTAACCAATATGCATGCCATTCTTCCATTCTCTTTTCTTTTAACATTTTTCCAATTGTTGTTTCTCTAAGAGTTTCTTTTCCTTCTGTTTGTGTTTCGGAGTCCAGAAGATTAAGTTTTACATCTAATTGTTCTTTGCCGAGTAAATCGCATTTTTTCTCTTCAGGATTTATAAAAAACTCAAATTCACCAATGTTAAATTCCCGACTCCTAAACAAAAAGTCTCTTGGAGCAATTTCGTTTCTAAAACATTTTCCAACTTGAGCAATTCCAAAAGGCAATTGCATTCTTGAAGTTTGAGCGATTAATTTAAAATCCAAAAACATTCCCTGAGCGGTTTCTCCCCTAAGGTAAGCATCAGAAGCATCCAACGCTCCTACTTTTGTTTTAAACATTAAGTTAAATTCTCCTTTAACTTCATATTCTCCCCCGCATTTGCAGGAAACTTTTCCAACTTCAGTTTTGTCTATCTTAGTTGCATTTTTGCATTTTTTGCAAATAACTGCAACATCATTAAAATTCTGCAGGTGTCCAGAAGCTTTCCAGGTTCTCGGATGAGAAATTATGCTTGCATCTATTCCAACCATATTTTCTTTTTGAAAAACAAAAAAATTCCACCAATCTTTTTTTATATTAGTAAACAATTCAACACCAAGAGGCCCATAATCCCAGAATCCCGCATAACCCCCATAAATATCACTTGAACGAAAAATAAATCCTTTCTCTTTGCAGAATTTTGCAAGTTCATCAATTGAAATTTTCTTTTGAATTAATTTATTCTGCTTATTCTGATTTTGATTTTCTAAAAGATTTTTTTCTTTTTTTGACCCTTCCATGAAATTATTTTTCTTATCTAGGTTTTTAATTATTTCTTTTGCTCTCAAATCAGCCTCTTTCTTATTTGAGCCAAGATATGCAATGTGCTTGCTCACAACTTTTTTTCCCTCCCTAACACTTTTTCTTAGATAATAGTAATCTTTTCCATTAATTTTCTGCTTTATTATACAAACCATGGTATTACTAACTACAATTAATATTTAAATCTTGTGTTAATAACTACATTATCTTTCATTAACCTTTCTATGTAGATTTCTTTTCAAGAGATAGTACATACATAATAAGTATTTTTACATATAATAGTAATATTTATAAGTATAGTTACACAAATAGTAAGTAATGGGAAGGACTCGAATAGCAAAAGCAGTAGCCAGGGATTTAGTAGCGAAAAGAGAAGTTTCTCAAAAAAGAAAATATGAACTTGAAAAATATCTTTCCAACTTGAAAGGAAGTTATGAATCAGGAAAGATTTCTTATTCTAGATATGTCGAGATTTTTCATAAAAAAAACGAAGGAAAAAACATTTCAGAATGGATTCAATATTATGATAGATATGGAAAACAATGTGAAAAAGAAGAAGAAAAACACAATAGAAAAATTATAAAAAATAAAGTTCTGAAAACTTTTTTTTCAGTTGCTTTAATTTCCGCCTTAGTTTATTTTTTCTTTTTTACAAATTACGTGAACCTAAGTTTTACTGGATTAGCAATTGAAGGAAATCAAAAAGAATTCGTGCAAGAATTAAATTTAAACTTAACGAATTCCACAGAATATGAATGGAGATTAGAAAATCTCGGACAATTAAGTTCAATAAAACTCAGCGGATTAATTGAGGGGGAAGGAAATGTAAAAATATATCTTGATAATTTATTGATTTTGGACAGTTCAAATATTAAAGAGTCAAACAAAAAATCTTCTTCCTTAGGAATTACTGGGGGGGCAATTGATGAAAGAACAATTTCTGATTCTGAAACTTCAGAAACAACTATGGATACTCAGACTATACCTGAAGAGCCTATAATTACAGACATTACTTCTGTTGGAACAACTCTCGAAACTTCTCAAGAAATACAAACTCCTGCTCCAGAAATACAAAATTCAGAAATTGAAGCGTTGGAAACACCTGCAACAGAAACTACTAATTTGGAAACAACTGAACCTTCCGCTCAAGATTCAAATAATTCATATTCAGAACAAGAAGCTCCTTCGCAAGAAGAGTCGAGTCCTTCCCAAGAGGAGCTTCTTACTGAAAACAATTCATCAAATTCAGAAGAACAAAAAGAGGTTCAAATAGACTTAAACAAAAGCTCGAATGAAACAGGAACAATTCAAGAAGAAGCTAATGAAACAAGAGAAGAGAGTCCTTCACAAATTATAGGACCTCTTCCTCCTTCTGAAAATGAGACGGCAAATCAAACCGAGATTAATGAAACTAAAAACAAAACTGAAACAATAAATAAAACAGAAATAGAAATAACAATTAAAAAATTTAAAGAATTATGCGAGGATACTTGCGATTTAGAAGATTTAAATTTGAACCAAAGCTCTTACACCCTAAGAATAGAAGTCTCAAATGCAATATTGCAATTAGACACAATAACTTATGAACTACTTCCAGAGGGAATAGTTCCAGTAGAACTCAATGAAACAAATATTTCTGAAGAAAATATAACAATAAATACAATTCAATATTCAGCGGTTCTAGGCCAGCCAGTTAAGTGGAAAAAAGAGATTACACTGGATAAAGCAGGTTCTGCAACAATCGAAATTCCAAAAGAAGCTGGGAATGTAATTATTAACAAAATTTCAGATACTTCCTACTCAGAAAAAGAAGCTCCTTCGCAAGAAGAGTCGAGTCCTTCCCAGGGGGAGCTTCTTACTGAAAACAAAGAAAAAGCAAATGCAACAATAGAAACAAAAATAAAAGATAAAGAAGAACAACCCAAAAATTCTGAATTTAGCATGACAGGTAAGGTGATTTCAGACGAATCCAAAGAAGAAATAATAGAAGTTTTAATAGAGGACAATTCAACACAGTATGAAATTGAATATGAAACTCCTGCACCTTATGCAATTGAAGAGGAAACCTCAAAAGGTAAAAAAGTAGAAATTGTGGGTCCTGAAACAATTCACTATGAAAATGTTTTAATTTTTACAAATCTCAATGAAAATCTAAACATAAAAAGTCCTTCATCAGTAAAAATTTACTGGATTGAAAATAACACTTATCTCTCTCCAACAAAAATTGAAGATAAAAACGGCAATGGGATATATGATTATGTTGAATTTATTGCACCTCACTTATCCAATCAAACATTTGAAATAATTATAATAACAAAAGCCCTACATCTCAATTCAGATAGAGAACTTCTCTCAGAAATTTACGAACAAGTCAAAGAACAAGATAACATTTGGTCAGAAACAATTCCAGATGGGGATTATGTTAGAGTCACATTTGAAGTTCCTTTAGATAACACAAAAGATATAACTATCTATTCAAGAATCACAAATGGGACTCCAATTATAGAAGTTTATGAAAAAGACAGCTCAACAAAAATTGCTGAATTTTCTTCTTTAAACTCAAATGAATACAACAAAATTTTCTTAACAAATCTAATTGGAGAACAAGACACGTTTGACTTAAGAATTGTAAATGGCTCTGTCAAATTTGATTATATCGTGGATCCAATAATTTCAATATTTTCGGATAATTTTGAAGGAGGAAATTTAAATCTCTGGACAGACGGAGGGGGTACATTATGGGATTTAGCAACAGACCAAAAATATGCAGGAAGTTATTCTTTAAAAGGATATTATAATAACGCAGGGGATATATTTACAGATAATATTGATATGAGCAATGCAACATTTATAAATGTAAGTTTTTGGTTTAGGGATGATGACTTGGATAACACAGATATAGATTTTTATTTCTTTGATGGTTCTAATTATGACAGAGTGGACACGGGTAAGCTGATAGGAACCTATGGGACAGAAGATACATGGCAATGGATAAATTATACAACCTCAGACAGTCAATATTTTAAAAGTAATTTTAGAGTAAGATTCAACGCTGTTGTTGGTTCTGCAGAAAATCTTTGGATTGATAATTTTTTGGTTCAGAAAACTACAGACAACACCCCCCCAACATTTACAACAATTCCCTCAAATTCATCCTTATGGTATGGAAATCAATCTCTAAATGTAACATTTGCAGGAACGGATGAGACAGGATTCGGATATTATTCAATCAACGATACAACGAGATTTTCTATGAATAATCCAGGAGGATTTTTAACAAATGCTACCCCTTTGGCATATGGGAATTATAATGTTAATGTTACAATAAATGATACTTTTAATAACATCAACTGGACAATATATGCTGTTCAGATAAACAGAAATTCAGAAAAATGTCAAGTTTTATTCAATGAAACTTCCCCCTTAGATTATCCAAAACATTTCTATGTTTGGACAAATTGCACCTCTACATTTGTTCTATCTAGGAATGGAACAACAATTACAAATAATTCAGAACAATCGCTAGAAGGTGGAGCTTATAACTTTTCTATGCTAAGAAATGATATCTCAAATTATTCTTGTATTTATAATGAAAGCGAATTCATAATAAATCAAGTAGAAGACAATACCCCCCCTCAAATAACAATAAACTTTCCAAATGAGACAGAATACGATATCCATTATGATTTGCCTTTTAATTTTAATATCTCTCTAAATGAACAGGGTTCTGCAATGTACAGTTTGGATAACGAAACTGAGAATGTTATAGGAAATACAACAATGTACAATTCAGAAGGAGGCATTATTGGAACAGAATTTAATTCAACTCTTGAAACTCTTCCTGAAGGAAATTATACTTTTAGGATTTATGCAAACGATACACTTGGGAACAATAATTACACGGAAACTGTAAATTTTACATTAGTGCAGAAGAGCATGTTAGTCAATGCAACAATTCTTGATGCAGAAAATAATACTTTAAATACCACAATTATAATCACTAATGAATTGAATCAAGAAGAAATTTACAATGAAACAGGCACTTCTAATGAAATTTTAGTTCTATTGAATACCACCTATACTATTGATATAATTCCGAATGATATCACCTTGATAGATAATATCACTTTTGAAAGTGTAAATTTTTCAGAAGAAGAAGAAAATGAAGAATTTGAAATTGAATTAATGGATATTAACGAAGGAGAAAATTATGAAGATTTTCCAAAATTATTCATGCTTAATAATAAAGCAAATAAAACTGCTACAGTTCATTTCACTGCACAGTCAAATACATTATACAAATGTACTGATTACAATTTTGGAGAAAAAATCTGTTTAGGAGAGTGGGATTTATTTATGGAAAACCTTGTTGTAGGAAATGGGTATTCTTTTGAAATTGCGCCCGGAGACCCCGGATATGGTATAATAAATATTACGAACGCCGAACATTTAAATTCCACCAGAGATTTTATTTCTGATATATTTAATCAGGTCAAAACTCTTGATGATGTATGGTCAGAAACAATTCCAAATGGAGATTATGTTAGAGTTACATTTGAAACTTCCCTAGAGAATTCAAATGATATAACTTTATGGCCTAGAACAATCTCTGGAAATCCGAGCATTGAAGTTTATGAAGTAAATGAGAGCACTTTAATTGCAAACTTTACAACAATCGCAGATAATGAGTATAATCAAGTTCTTCTCACAGAATTAATCGGAAGTCAAAATACTTTTGACTTGCATATAATAGGAGGTTCTGTAGAATTTGACCACATTGTTGACCCCTCAACTGTTACTCTAATTAACGCAGATGCTTCAAGTACAGCAACAGGAGTCACAGGTGGAACTCATGATGGGGGGCATAATGTAGTAAGAGTTAATAACGGCAATTTAATAGCAGCTTGGGAAGATGCAAGTAATGACGCTTCCTGCTCATATTCTACAAATAATGGAACAGCCTGGCAAACTTATAGTTCTGAAGCAGGAACTCACGGAGATGTTGCACTTGCCACAAATGGTACAGCAATGGTTTATATATTCACTAATGAACTTGGCTCTGCTTATGACCAACAATATATTTTCAGAAATGTGGCTGGAGTATGTGATATTGCAACTGGTGCCATGGCTAATGTGAGTACTGCTATTACTGGGGATAATATTCGTCCAGATGTTGCTTATGACGGAAACCATGATAGATATGTCACATGTAGTCAAGACGATGATGATTGGGATATTGATTTTGCTTATGCTAGTGCAGTGGGAACTACATTATCCTGGACGGGTGTTGCTGAAATTAGTGGTGCTGCAACAAGCGATAGTTGTTCAATAGATGTAAATGATAATGGAAATGTTTTTATAGCATCAGACGACTCTGGAGCTTCAAGTATTATAGTATATAATTCATCTGCAGGAACTTTTGCAACTACAACAGCAGTAACAGCTTACAATGCACCCGTAACAAATATGCACATGAGTATAAGAGGCATAGAAATTTTAATTACTGCTATAGATGCAAACTCTGACCTTGTTGTAGTTCACAGTTCAGATGGGAGAACTTATACAAATGACACATATACAGGAACTTTTAGCGATGCTGAAGGATGTGTTGATGGAAATGGATATTATCATATAATTGTTGTTAATGGTACTCTTTTATCTTATATCCGATATACAGGGAGTTTTTTTAATAAATATGAAAATTTTGCAAATGCAAACACAGAAAGATATCCTTCTGTTTTATGCTCAAACTTCCCATCAAACAATAGATTAATGTATGATAGATTGGATTTTGTCTTTACAGATACAGGAACAAATATCTATTTTGCAAATATAACTATAGATACTAATGCAGATGCTATCTCTCCAACATACACTCAAAATTCAACTAGCAATACTGATGCAGGACTATCAACTAATTTTTCAATAAATGTAACAGATAATCTGGCATTGAATCCAAATGGAATGTATGTCTTTGAGTCAAACAACACAGGAGCGAGTATGACTAATGATACTCCTGTTAATTTCACAACAACTCCTTCATGGGCTAATGTTACAAAGACATTAAACTCAACAGCCGGAAAAGTAATTGGTTATAGATGGTATTTCAATGATTCATTCGGAAATGTAAATTCAACACCGATTTATGTATTAACGACAACAACATTCGCTCAAGATTGTGGAACTCTTTCAACAGAGGGGCAAAACGTAATATTAACAGAAAATGTAACTTCAACAGGAACTTGTTTTACTGTTGCTGCTGAAAATATAACAATAGATTGTGCTGATTACTGGATTAATTATTCTACGGATGGGGCAACGGGCACTTATGGTATTTATACAAATCAATTCAATACAACCATAAAAAATTGTAATATTGTTGATGGTAATAGAGCAAGTGCTCAAACAACTAGATATGGAATTTATTTTGATGGAAATGATAATTCAACTTTATACAATAACTATGTAAATACGAGCAATTCTAATACAATTCAAATAACTGGAGATAGTGATTTTAATAATTTAACAGATAATGAGGGAGTAACCTCCTCAGGTGCGGGAATTTATTTAATCGCAGGCTATAATACATTAGTTAATAATACTTTTAATAGTAATTCTGGAAATGCAATTGACTTAGGAACAGGGTCATATAATCATACTTTAATCAATACTTCTGGAATCAGTGGTTCAGCTTATGGAATAATGATTTATGGTTCATCAAACAATACTTTAACTAATTGTACAGCTATAAGCACTACTGGAGCAGGTCTTGCTGTATATCAGTCCAACTCAAACACACTTACTACCCCAACAATAAAAGTTTATGATTCATCATGGGCTATTGAAATAAGTACAAATTCCAATAATCTTGTATTCCGAGATTGTCTAAATCTATCAGGGGGTGACCCTTTCATTTATCAAGATAGTTCTAATTCTTCTTTCATAAATTGTACATATCCTCTTAATAAAGAAACTGTAGAGGCATCCACGTTAATTCGTAAATGGTATTATCAAGCATATGTTAATTATTCAAATGGAGCTGCTGCCTCGGATGTAAACATAACTTCCTATAATTCAACAAATTCTCTTGAATTTACAGATTTAACAAATTCTTCAGGTTGGATACAAAAACAAGAAGTAACTGAATATATAAACAGGGCGGGAACGATAACTTATTTCTCCAACTATACAATTTTTGCAAACAAAAGTGAAACTGCAAATGGTACTAATGTCTTCAATTTCACAATTACTCAAAATAAAGTGGATGATTGGTTTACTTTAGTGGGAGAAGGGGCAGATTTAACTTCCCCAACATACACTTCAATCTCGCATAATTCAACTTTGGCTGGGGAAATTTCATTATTTGCAATTAACATAAACGATAATTCTGCTTTGCATCCAAATGGGCAATATCTCTTTTCAACAAACAATACCGGGGCTTGGATAAATGACACAGCAATAAATTTTACAACAACCCCTTCATGGGCAAATGTTACAAAGATATTAAACTCAACAGGTGGAACTATTGTGGGATATAGATGGTATTTCAACGACACAGCCGGAAATAGAAATTCAACTGAAATTTATACATTAACAACAGAATCTCCAGACATAACTCCCCCAAATATAACAATAAATTCTCCAACAGGAACAATTGCAGATGTTACCCCCCTAATTAACATCTCAAGTAACGAATCATCAACAATATGGTATAACATAGATAATGGAGATAATATTACTTTATGCGAAAGTTGCACTTCCTCTCAAAATAAATTTTTATATTTAGAAGAGGGAAATTATACAATTTATGTCTTTGTCAATGATTCTTCTGGGAATAACGGCACATCATCAAATTCATTTACAATCGATATGAACAATAATTATTATGAAAACTTCGATGATAACAGCAGCATTTACGCCAATAATGAAATAACTTGGTATACCGGAAACATAACTTTTTCTGGGGGATTTAATTATCTTAATGATGCTAATTTAATTTCACTTTATAATTTTGACAATGCTGGAGATTTAGGTAATGATTCAAAAGAAGCCAACGATTTTGCCACTCTTGAAAGCGACCCTGCACAAAGCGCTACTGTACCCTCGGGATTCACAGGATATTCTCTAGAATTAGATGGAAATGATGGTTTATGTGATGCTGATGCTTCTACTTTTCAAAAAACAGGAAACCATACTCTTTGTTGGTGGTCATATCCTGCAGCACTAAATGCTGAGATGAATCAATTTGCACAGAATTGTGCTTATGATACTTGGACCACTGGAACAACTGGAACATATCAATGGAGGATAAATAATTGTGGGGCAACTCCTCAAGATTTGAATATTCTTGGTGCACTTCATACAGGGGAATGGACACAATTTTGTCAAACTTATGATAGTACAAACATAAACAGAACAGTATATATCAACGGAGTATTCAATGCTTCTATTGGAACAGTTTCAATAGAAGACCAGGGAAATGCCTGGTGTATTGGAACTTATGGTGGTGGAGGATACTTTGTTGGGAATATCTACAAGCCAATGTGGTTCAGCAGAGTATTGAGTGCCAATGAAATACTTAGTATCTCAAGCGGAAATACCGGAGTTGCTAACGGAAATTTCACCTCATATGCAATAAACACTACAGAAAATATTACATCAATTACAAATGTAACCTGGACTGAACTAAATACAGATGCAAATAATAACATAACAGTTCAAGTTAGCGCTGACGGAGGAAATAATTGGTATACTGCTACCTCTGGGAGCGCATTAGGACAAACTTTCACCGGAGAAAATAACTCCATAGTATATAGAGTAATATTTTCAGGAAGCAATATAATAGGATTATCCGACATGAATATCAGTTGGGGTGCAGGCACAGCAAATAATCCTCCGGAAATAATTCTCGTGTATAATTCAACTGAAATGACTGATATTTCAAATGGTCCAAATGAAGGTCCTCTTGCAACCTCTGTCCAATTAAATTTCACAGCATATGATGCTCAAGGTTTTGGAAATTTAAATGATAGTTCTGTGCAAGTGAATTTCTCTTTAGCAGGAGAAGAATCAAGATTGAATACTAGTTGCTCTCTTCTTGAAGATTATGATACGAATTATGCGAATTATACTTGTAATGTAACAATGTGGTGGTGGGATGCTCCAGGAAATTGGACAATAAATGCATCTATAAAAGATAACGATGGAAACGAAGCATTCAATGATTCTACTAATTTCCTAGTAGGTTCAACAACAGGATTCCTTGCTAATGCAACTCAATTAAATTGGCCGGAAATAAATCCGGGAGCAACCAATCAAGAAGCAAATGAATTTATTTTGCTGAACAACACCGGAAATGAAGAAGCCAGCGTTGAGGTTAATGCAACAGACCTTATTGGAGAGAATAATCCTTCTTATGCTCTAGGTGCTAATAATTTCAGTATTAATATTTCATCAGGGTGTGAAGGAACACAAATGTCTCGTTATAATTATGTAACAATAATAGGAGCAACAATTCCAAAGGGAAATTATAGTCTAGATGATGGAACTGCACAGGAAACAATTTATTTCTGCTTAGAAACATCAAATTCAAATTTAATCTCACAACCTTATTCTACAGGACAAGAAGGAAGCTGGACAATAAGGGTATTCTTAGCTGCGTTTGCAATAAGAAGGAGAAAGAAAGGAAAGAAAATCCAAGATGATAAACTTCTAAAAGCAATAAATCTGATTGCAGATGAATTAAGAGAAGAGTATTCTCTAAATAAGAAAGAAGTAATAGAAATAATAATTGAAAGACTAAAGAAAAAATACGATTTAACAAGAAATGAATTTTTAGGAATAATAAAAGCAAGAGAAGGAATAACAATTCCGATAACAATTTTCACAAAAGAACTGGGGGCTTTAGAATCTCTAACCAAATACATGAAAGAAAATATTAACATGAATTATAGAGAAATTGCAAAAGAGCTTGGAAGAAATGAAAGAACAATCTGGACAGCATACAAAAAAGCTAATGAAAAGCAAAAAGAGCCAATTAAAATAAAAGAAACAGAAATTAATCTTCCAATATCAATATTTGAAAACAAAAAATTAACAATTTTAGAAGCAATTGTTATTTATCTGAAAGAAAAAGGAAAAAAATACAGTGAGATTGGAATATTATTAAATAGAGATCAAAGAAATATCTGGACAATTTATTCTAGGACAATTAAAAAATTAAAAACATAAAAGAGAAGTATAAAACAAATTAATCTTCAGCATTATAATGAATGCACAATAATATTTATAAACTCAAAAGGACTAAAATATTTAAAATGGTGAAGATAAAAAGAGGAATATACACTTTTACTTTAGTTATGATAATAATTATCTTAACAGTATCTATGGTATCTGCTGGAGCTCTTAAAGACATTTATGCTAAAATTACTGGGAAAGCAGCAACACAAAATGTGGGATTGAATATAACAGTAACTTCAGGGGCAGCACCTGTAATTCTTAATGTTTATAATTCTTCAATGACCGATGTTTCTTCAGGTTTAAATGAAGGACCTTCTTTAACATTTATCTCTATTGTCTTTAACGCTTCTGATACTCAAGGAGTTGGAAATTTGAACAATGCTTCTGCAAAAATAAATGTCACCCTTACTGATGGAACATCTGCTACAAGGGAAAACACCTCCTGCGCTTTGGTAGCAGGACAAAGTGGCATTACTTCAGCAAATTTTACTTGTAATATAACAATGGCATGGTGGGATGGTCCGGGAACATGGAATATAACTGCTTATATTGCAGATTTAAATAGCAATATTTGTTGCAATGCTAGCGTAAAAAATTTCGCAGTCGGTCCCACTGATGGAATGGCAGCAAATCAAAGTTTTCTAAACTGGACAGCAATAACTCCAGGAGCAACCAATCAAGAAGCTATTGATCTTGTTGGAATAAATAACACAGGAAATAGAGATAGATCCTTATTAGTAAATTCTTCAGACCTTATTGGTGAAACAAATGCGGGCTATGCTTTAGGAGCCAATAATTTCAGTGTCAAAGACTCTGCAGGATGTGAAGGAACAGCAATGGTAAATAGAACAGATACAAATGTTACTTCTGCTAGATTACTTGCTGGAAATTATACGGGTAATAATATGACATCAAAAGAAAACCTTTATTTCTGCTTGGAAACATCCAATCCTGACCTGATTGCACAATCATATTCAACATCCACTCTTGGGACTTGGATTTTGAAATTAGGATAAAATGAAAATAAATAAAAAAATCTCTTTGAGCATTGGAATTTTAATAATTGGAATTCTGATTATGAATAGTGTTTTAGCTTTTGCAGTTTCTTCAAAATACTGGGAAAATAATCCCCTAGTAATAAGCCCGGGAGAAACACAAAAGGCATTTATTGTTCTGCAAAATATGGCGGGAAGTGAAACAGTACGGGCAAGGGTAACTGTTCTTGAGGGAATAGAAATAGCCACCCTGGATAATCCAGATATGATTTATGAAATCCCCGTTGGACAAAGAGTAGATGTGAACTTCACTGTAACAATTCCAGCAGAGAGTATGACAGGAAACGCGGTTTCGCCTATTTCTGCAGGGGGAACTTATAATGTTATATTTGATGTGACTACAGTAAATACCCAAGAAGCAGGGGCTTTCGGTTTTGGAGCAGGAATGCAAAAAGTAATTCCTATTTCAGTAATTCTACCCGTAACTGAAAATAAAAATCTTCCTCCAGGAATGTATTATTTAATAGTGGGAGTATTAGTTTTGATAATCGGGGTTGTGGGTGCTTTAATAGTCAGAAATAAAAAGAAAAAATAAAGATAAACTTTTAATACCTCTTCTCTTTATTTAATAAATGAAAAAGAGTTTGATTTTTTTTATAACAATTATTCTTCTGTTTATTTTAATAAAATTTATTCCGGCAGAAGTTACAGGGGATACAATAACAGGAAAGCCGACTTCAGAATCTCTAGCATTAAATATAACTGTAGCACTTCCAACCACTATTCTCACCATAATAAGTCCTGAGAATGACACCTATTTAATCAATGAAACTCTTCTATTAAATTATTCCCAAGTTAACGCAGATATGGTTTGGTATAATGTTGATTTGGGAAGCAATACAACTATAACGGGAGCAATTTATTTTGATGTTTCAGAAGGAGAGCACACTCTTTATCTCTATGGGAATAATTCTTATGGGTTGACGTCTAAAAATGTAAGTTTCACCTCAAATAAAACCTTTCTAACAATTCTTTATAGCGAATATAATGGTTCTACAAAAGGGGATTCAACAAATTTTATATCTTATAGTTATGGAGATTTGCAAAGCATTAGCGAGATTATTCTGGAAAATTCCCTTTATGGAAAAATCAAATTCAATGAGATTATAAACATAACAAATGATAATCTCCCAAATGATGGAATAATTGATTTGGATAATAATACAAATATCTCTCTCAACAGAATTGATTTAAATTATACCGCTCTTCCAAACTTCAATGTTTCAGCAACATTGGACGTATATAATCTACCATTCACTAATCCAAGGATTTTAAAAGAGGGGGCAGTATGCCCCTCATCAATATGCACTTTTGAATCTTTCACCAATAACACATTAAAGTTTAATGTGACAACCTTTGGAATTTACTCTGCGGAAGAAACCCCAATTACAGAAACTGTAACTTTACCTGGAAGCGGGGGAGGAGGAAGCAGTCCAATAAGAGTAAGAAACTTTTCAACTGACAAGGAAAGTATACAAGTCTCTTTAAAACAAGGGGAGACAACTTATGAAGAAATAATTATTAAAAATAAAGAAAGGTCTAATCTCATATTCAAAATTTCAATATTTGATGTAGAAGATTTTACTAAGTTAAGTGAAGAAATATTTACTCTTAAACCAAATGAAGAAAAAATAATACGAATTGATTTTTTTGCACATGAAGATGCTTCTCCGAACTTGTATATTGGAAAATTAATTATAAAAACCGGAACAACACAGAAAGATATTCCGGTGGCAATAGAAGTTGAATCTTCAGAACCTCTTTTCGATATAAAATTAAAAATTCCAAGCCAATTTAAACAAATTGTAGCTGGAGACGAAGTTCTAGCAGAAATTCAACTATATAATTTAGGAGAAATTGGGAGGGTAGATGTAAATATGGATTATATAATAAAAAAAGAAAGCACAGGGGAAGTAGTTTTATTTGAACAAGACACTCTTGCCGTAGAAGAGCACATCGAATTTATAAAAGATTTTAAAATTCCAGAGAATGCAGAATTGGGAAGCTACATCTTTTATACAAGGATAAATTATAACGATAAAGTTGCAAGTGCAACAGATACCTTTAAGGTAAGCAAAAATTTTGTGGTTTTCTTTAATCGTATGAAATTTGTACTGTTAGTCTTTGTAATAATATCTCTAATTTTGTTAATCACTATCATTCACAATAGAAGAAAAGAAGAAGAAAAGAGTAAGAAATACAAGGTTAGTAATAAATATCGGTTAAAAAAAATAGTTATTGAATCTGATTAAAAACTTTAGTGACCAACCCCAAACAATATCTGCGCAACACCTATTTTATTAAAGCGCGGGGTGGGAGTCGAACCCACGAAAATTCGCTCTCTGCTCTGCTTTTGAGCTGCAGGCGAACGCAGTACCGTTGTGCCACCCGCGCAGGAAAATAGATAAAAACTGGTTTATTTAAAACTTTTTAATCTAAAATTAATGCCCTTTGCTGTTCTTACTAATCCTTTTCTAAATCTTGGAATCTCTTCTTTCTGAGCTACAGCAAAATAATCTAAAACTTTTTTTCTTCTTCTACTGATACTTTCTTGGGAATTTATGCAAGGTCCTCCAATGCACCCCCCCAAACAAAAATTGCAATCGAAAAACTTAATGTTCTTCTCCGGTTTTTTCAAAAATTTGGAAACCTTGTTTATTCCATCCATAACTTTAATTTCTTCTTTTTTAAGAATTCCCTTCAAATGTGCTGTTTTTGAAAGCCCCCCTGCAAGAGGATATATCTTTGTATAATCATTGTAAAATTTATCAAATCTAAAATCATAATTTTTAATGGGAATTTTCTTTTTCTTTAAAATTTCTTTTAATTCTTTATAATCAATAACATAATCAATAAGTCCTGATTTTTTTGCTTCTATCTTCTTAAAATTACAGGGAGAAATAAAAACAATTTTATGCTTAGGATAAAATTTTTTGCAAACTTTGGCCATTGCAATCATTGGACTAACTACTGTAATTAAATTATTTTTATACTTTGGAAATTTTTCTTTTATTGTCTCTACAATTCCTGGACAGACCGAAGAGATAACTAATTTATTAGAATTCTCAAGAATTTTATGATATTCTCTATTAACCATTTTAGCACCAAAAGTTAACTCGACAATTTTATCAAATCCCAGTTCTTTCAATTGCCCTATTATTTGAGGATAGGAAAAATCAACTACAAAACTCGGTGCTAGCATTACAAGATACTTTCCTCTAAGGGGAAAAGTTAAGTTGCTATTTTCATTTACCATCTTTTATTTTTAATAAACGCCCTGGACAGGATTTGAACCTGCGACCTACTACTTAGAAGGCAGTCGCTCTATCCAGGCTGAGCTACCAGGGCCTATTTTGTTTGCCAAGAAGCTAGAGTGGATTTAGCCAGATGTTAATCTGAGCCTATCCAGGCTGAGCTACCAGGGCTTAGAAGAATAAGGAAAAAGTCATATTTAAAATCTTTCTATTTAATAATCAATTCACTAAAATCTTCTGCAATAGAAACCTGCTTAAATTCCTTCTTAGCATCTTTCAGAAGTTCTTTTAGATTATTTTCATATCTCTGGGAAATATGCGTTAAGATTAACTTTTCTGCTTTTGATTTTTTTGCAATTTCCCCACATTGTTTTGCTGTTAAATGTAAATGCTCTTTTGCCTGCTCATTCAGATTAGAAGAAAAACTGCTTTCGCATATTAACAGATTAGAATTTTTAACAAATGGTATAATTCTTTCATTGAGTAAGGTATCTAAAACAAAAGAAATTTTTTTACCTTTTTCACCATATAAAAAATCTTTTGCCTTGTATTTTTTTCCTGAATAAGTTATATCCTCCCCTTCCTTTAATTTTCTAAGCAAGGGTCCCAAGGGAAGTTTAGCTTTCTGAAGTTTTTTCTTGTCTAATCTTAATTTCTCTTTAATAACAAAAGAATAAGCGTTTGTGGGAATTCCGTGATACATTCTTTCAGATTCGAGGTAAAACTCCTTTGTTTCATAAAATTTCCCCCCATTTGTTTCTTCAACAGCTATTTCATATTTTTTTTGAAAATTAAATACCTTCAACAAATCTCTAATAAATTCTTTTGTTCCCTTAGGCCCGTAGATATAAAGAGTTTTATTGTATCCGCTCAAAGCGAGAGTGGAAAGAAATCCTGGAAGACCTAAAACATGATCAGAATGCCAATGGCTAATTAAAATCCTTGTAACTTTGCATGGGTTCAATTTTGCAATCCTAAACTGCCTTTGAGTTCCTTCCCCACAATCTACTAATATCCCTTCTCCTTCATAATTCAAAAAAATTGCCGAGTGACTTCTTTTCGCAGTGGGAATCTGAGCTGAAGTTCCCAAAAAATTAATTTTTATTTTGGATGTCATAGAATATAGAATAAAAAAGGGTTTTAATAATTTGGGATTATAGTTAATTATAAGTTTATTTGATAATATTTAATTATCAAGGTAAAATCATACCCTATTAAGGTATTACTACAATTAATTAATAAGCTCTAATTAAATGAACTATTACAGATAACTTAAATATAAAATTATTTCTAAAGCTACCGCTATTTATAAGACGCCGAGAAAAATGCCCAGCGAAAAATAAAGGCTAAACGCTTATTCTTAATTCTTTAGTGCAGTTGAAGCAGGAGAGATATAAATAATTGTATCTCCTCTCAAAAAAGTCAATCCTAGACTTTTCTTTACCTCACCTTCATGCATTTCCTTGACATTATCCAACACTAAATTAATGTGGATATCGAAAGCAAGCAAAGTTCCAACAAAGTACTTTTCTCCTTTCAAATGCACCAAAACTTCTTTGCCCTTGGATGTATTCAATAAATCCAAAGGTCTTTCAATTCCATTAACCATAAGACTTTTATTGAAAATTCATTTTTAAATCTTTCTTTGACTCAATATTAAAAAAATAGAAAAGATTTATAAACAAAAAATCAACTATTCTAATATGAAACTAGGAAGAAAAATAACTGGTGGAAAGTATATTAAAAGAAAAAAGAAAAAAAAGTACAATCTCCCAGGACAAAAAAGAATTGTAAAATTATCCAAAGAAGAAAAAAGAAAAAACAAGAGAATTCGTGGAGGAAAAAAGAAAACATTCTTGTTAAAAGGAAAAGTAATAAATGTCTTGGATAAAAATAAAAAAATAAAGAAGACTGAGATAAAAAATGTCCTTGAAACACCTTCCAATCGTTTTCTTGCACGTCAAAATATCCTAACAAAAGGAACAATTGTTGAAACAGAACTTGGAAAAGTTAAAATTACCAATCGCCCAACTCAAGAAGGTATGATTAATGGGATTTTGATTGAATAAAATATCTAATTTTTTCTAAAAATTATACTACTTTTAAGTAAAACACATACCAAAACCTTTATAAAGGCAAAACATTTAAAAACCCTATATTTAAACTCCAAAAAATAAAAACTCTCTAAAAATGGCTGGAATAAGAAAATGCCCTGAGTGCGGAAGCATAAATTTAACTTATGATTCTCATCTTGGAGAGGTTATTTGCAACGACTGCGGACTTGTTATCGAAGAAAAGATGGTCGATACTGGAATAGATTTGCAGGGAAAATTTGACAAAGGGGAGAAAAAAGGTAGGGGAGGAGCCCCAATTTCTATACAAAAATTTGACAAGGGATTAACAACAAACGTTGGTGAAATTTCTGATATTTACAGATTAGAACCAAAAGCGACTCGAAAATTTTTAAGATTAAAAAAATGGCAAGAAAGAGTTTCTACTTCAATTGAAAGAAACCTGAGACTTGCAATGGCAGAATTAAGAGTAATAGCCTCTTATTTAAATCTTCCAAATGTTGTAAGAGATGAAGCATCACGAATATACAACTATGTTCTTCAGAGAGGATTAGTCAGAGGAAGAAGCATGGAATCTGTAATTGCTGCTTGTTTATATGCTGCCTGTCGTTCTTATAATATCCCGCGAACTCTCGATGAAATGGCAACTGCTTCAGATGTTGAAAGAAAAGAGATTGGAAGAACCTACCGATTCATAATTAGAAAACTAAAAATAAAAGTAAATCAATCCTCTCCAAAAGATTATGTTTCAAGATTCTCTTCTGTCTTAAAATTAAGCCCAAAAACCCAAAATGATGCATTAAAAGTTTTAAAACAAGCAGAAGATGTTGAATTAACTTCTGGGAGAGGTCCTGCAGGAATTGCCGCTGCTGCACTTTATGTTGCTGCACTTATAAATGATGAGAAAAAAACTCAAAGAGAAGTTGCAGACATTGCAGGAATAACAGAAGTCACCATAAGAAACAGATATAAGGAATTAATAGAAAAATTAAATCTTGAAGAAAAAATAAAGCAAAAAGAAGTTGAATCCAAAAAAAGAAACAAAGCAGAATAATTTTGGTAAATTAAGGAAATTCTTCTGGAAGTTTTTTAAAAAGATATCTGGTTCTATTTTCTCTTAATTTTATAATACTCTCCAATTCTTCTTTTTTGGATTTATTATCTAAAAAGACAAAGAAAAACAAGCAAAACAAGAGAAACAACACAAACAATCCTCCATAATAAATCTTATTCAAAAACAAAGTTAATTGTAAAGCTGAGATTATGAAAAGCACTAGCAAAAAATTGCTCCATTCTTTTGGAAGTTTTTCATAATCCATCTCTTAAAAATTTTTAGCATACTTTTAAACTTATCTTCTCCTTTTCTTATTCTAAACCTTTTTATATGCAGAATTTCTAAATTTCTCATGCGGGGATGCCGGAGTGGTCAAACGGGCGAGATTTAGGCTCTCGTAGCTTAGTGCTTACCTAGGTTCGAATCCTAGTCCTCGCATTTTTTCTTCGAACTTAATCGCTTAAATTCAAGAGGATTTGATTAGCGCTTTAAGATTAAATATATGAAATCTTAATGAACCCATTTATTGGTTCTTACCTTGTTCGAACCTAGTTCTCGCATTTCTATTTTTATTTAAAAGATTCAAAAATAAATTTAGCACCAGAATAGAAGTCTAATTCTTTTAACTTTGGTAATAAACTCTCAAAACCAGCCACCTCTTCTTTAGAGAGTTCACATTCCTTGTCTATTTGTTTTTTAAGTGTAAGTGTACAAGAACCAGTATACCTTTCACAATAACCGCACAAATGAGATTGCAAAACAGGAGTAAATGTAAAACTCCAAGGGTCCATATCAGTTTGATCATTAATTTTAGAATTGTGCGCCTTCCATTTCCAATCCCCATCTGTGTTAAACATCAAATCAATAGAATTGCTTCCTTTTTCAAGAACAATCAAACCATCAGAAAGCATTTCTGCACTAGAATCTTCCCCTTTAACAGCTAAAATTTCATCATCTGATTTAGATTTATCAATTAAATAAATAACTCCTTCTTCATAATTTTTTTCATCAAAATTATTCTCGTAAATTTCAAAAATTTCTTCATGCGTAGATCCACTAAGAGAATTTACTTCAGAAACCTTATTCCAATTTTCAGATTTATCGCATGGATTTACAATATGAGTTATATCCCCAAAACAATAATACCATTCTTTATTATAGCTTAAATAAATATTTGCATGAAGAAATTGTGAACCGAAAATATATTTTGGGTAAGAAAATTCAATAATTTCCTCTTCTCCTGGTTCTATATCCTGTTCTGGAATCTCCTCTACAGATTCTACATTTATTGGATTTATTATTATTCCTATATCTTGACTTGATGTTGTTGCCCCTGAAATCTCTGAACATCCTGCTCTCCAAACATGAGTTATATACCAAGAAGTTCCAAAAGGGTTGGTATAAATCTTATATTCAACTTTACTGCCCATTCCTCCATCGTGGACAATCTGAACTCCAGCCCCGTCATATTTAGAAAAAATAGTTATATGCTGATATTCATCTGCATTTGGTTTCTTACTGCAAGAACTTAAACTCTTGCACCCCCAAGTTATAATATCTCCTGGCATTAACCCCGTTTTCCAGTATGCCTTGTCTATTTCATTAAAATAACCATACTCATTTTCACTATCTTGAAACATACCCACTATTTGTGAAATTGCAGTAACATAAGGTTCATTCGGGGTACAGGTTCCAGTTTCAGAGAATATTTCTGCTTCAATTAAAACCTTTGAAACAAAAGTTGCACAGACATTATCATAAACTTCTCCATCTTCAGTTTTTCTGGTGGTATCACTTCCAATTTTATTTACAGCTAAAGATAAAATGCTCTCGCCAACTTTTGCATCACATCCCACTTCATCTCCTGCTTTTTGTTGGACAATTTCAGCAGCAGCTCTTATTTCTTCTAGTTCATTTTTTAAAATAGAATAGCTATCTACAGCCAATTTAGCATAAGCTTGCCCTCTTATTAAGAATAATCTGGCTTTTTGATTATTGAAAAATACTTTATCCCACAGATTATTTATTAATTCAATTTTTTTCAATTGATCTTTTTCCTCATTAATCTTGCTAATATTCGCTTTAAACTGTTCTGTTGTTATATAATTTCCTTCCTTGAAAAGTGTTTCTGCATAATTCTCTGAAGTTTCCTCAACAACTTCATCTTCTATATTCAAAGACTTAACAATTTCCTTAACCTTATCTCTATCGAGCCAGCATTTGACATTGGTATCTCCACAGTATCCAACAGAAACCCATCTTGCTTCATCAGGATCTTCCCAGCTTATATCTGTGGTCTTCCCTGGATTTTCTGTTGCACATGTTCTTATTATTCCGTTCTCGTAAATTTTTGGGTCTATAAGTTCTTCTACTGCATTTTGAATATTTGGATTTAATATACTGTACAAACTTGCAGTTCCTGAAATGCATTTCGCTTCTGTTGTAACCTGTTCTGTGGATTGTTCCTGAATATACATCTCACTCAAATAATCAATTGCAAAGGAAGTTGAAACTTGTTCAAAACTACAATCTTCCTGCCCATTTACAGAAATGCACAATTGCTTATATCCCGATGGAGCTGTAAAATCAGTTGTATTTGTTATATATTCTCCAATTGGAATATACCCAGACCCAACTCTCCTATCAATAACAGTATCCTGATAATATGAACTTCCTGTTCCTTGCCTCAAATAAACTTGATAATAAGCCCCACTATCTTTTCCTGCATAAATATGATAAAATACTTTATAATGAGAAATTGCAGGATTAGTCGCTGTTGTCATAACAGTCTCCTGAAAATTTCCTGTAAACTGGAAAGGAGAATCTGGCTCAGTTAAATCATTCAACAAACTCTTAACATCAAAGGTAACTATAGATGGAAAATTCTTGCAAAAAACATCTCCCCCAACAATTTCTTCTGCTGAACGTGCTTTGAAAGCTTTCCAAGAATTTGCAGCATAATTGCTTTTGAAATATTCTAAAGATTCCTGCGCTTTAGAAAGTGCGTCTTTAACTCCCAAATATTCTCCTCCCCCACGAGCATTCTGCCCAAAAATTGCACTTAACACTTTTGGAACATACACCTTCGCCAAGGGAATTGCCTGCTTCCATAAGAAATCACACATATAAATACTATAAATCTCATCACAGATTCCAACTGTTGCACCTGTGTCTATATTTGTTTGAAGACAATCTCTATAAGATTCTTGCACACTTATAAATCCGTCCAAACCTGCCTGCACACCAGAAAGACATACTGGAATTGCTATTCCTTCTTTTGCATTAGGGAGGCATAATGCAATACTCCCAATTATTCCAGACTGAATAACATTTTGAACAGGATAAGTTCCTCCTAAATCACATCTGGAACTTGGACAGACAACGGGGTCACACACATTGAATAATATATTACAATCTTTTGGGGACATGAAATCCTGACATTGAGATTCAGGTATTTCTACAGCGGGAGTTCCAACAGGAAAAGTCTGTGATGCCCCCATAACATTAATTCTAACATTGCTAACTCCACTTGTATATTGTTTTTGTGCCTGAGATATTGCTTCTTGTGCAGCTGCAATAACATTTGATGCTTTGGTTATACTTAAACCTCCAAATTCGTTTAAGGACTGTCCTGTACGCAAATTATACATTGTGCAAATATCATCTCTTGATGAACTAAAAAAATCTTCTAATCCATCTTTTCCAACATTACAAACCCAGAATACTTTTACAACTCCAGAATCATCAACCGCCTGAAGACTTTCAGATACAACAAAAGGCTTTATAGCAGCATACCATCCTTCTTTTTTGCTAAAAGGAACAATTGCAGGCGTTCCTTTATATGATACTTCTTCGTAATATTTCACCTTGGCATTCTTATATTCATTAATCAAACTTTCTTCACTAACTATTTGAATATACAGATTAATAGGATTTTCTTTATCTTGAAGAGTTAATGTCTTTGCATTATCATCAATCTTGTATGTTCTTTCTACAGTGCCTTTAACTTTATCATACACAATCAAATAATTTCCTCCTGATTTTTCTATTATAGAACAAACATAATCTTTGCTAGCAATCTGAGCTACTGTGCTATTTGTAGTTACAATCGCATATCCTTTATAATTTGAACTATCAAATGTTTCGGGAGAATTTACCTGAATATTTCTAATCCCCTGCGATTCAACTATGTAACTGCTCTCCAAACCGCTTGTAGTTTTAAGAGTCTCTTGTTTCTCATAAGTTTGTGAATTTACCTCAACTGCGCTCAGAACATTGTACAATCTTTCAGTTGCAGTTGCTTTCAGTTCATCACTAGAAGTTGTTTGCAAAACTTCTGTATACAATGCAATTTCTTTCAGTTGTTCAAGACTATATGCATTATCCTCAAATCTTTTCACATTAAGATTATCATCCACTTTTGTGAAATCAACTTTATCTTCTCTATTTAAGTTAACTGCATTCTGAACACCGCTGTTCAAATCACCAACTGTTTCGACAGATAATCCTTCGACAACCTTATTTATGTCTATATTGCCTGTCTTTGAATTTTTTGCTGCGTCTTCCAGTACCTTTATTCTTTCGTTTTGTTTTTGAATAGATTGATACACTTCATCCACTTCATTATCAATTTGGTCTGAATTTTTAAGAAAACATTGATCCAAAGAAGAGTAAGTCTTTTCTGCAACTAAATCGGTGCATATTTCAGTCCATCCGTCTGCTCCCCTCATTATTTTTTGCCTTGCAATTGACTTTCCATCAAAATTATTTACTAAATTTTTAAGCGTCAGCCACCCACCAGTAACTAAACATGCATCTTTCATGACTGTAACTGTCTTAGCCAATACATCTGAAGCTTTCTTAAAATCTTTTATTGTGCTGTTTAAACTTTCTATTTTTTTGCTTGCCTTTTCGGGAGTAAGAGGGAGGCTTCTCTTTTCAATTCCAATTTTAAAACCGAAATCTGCCTCTGTATATTCGTGATTTGTATTGCCTGTAATGGCAACTTTTGCGGATTTTTCCAAGTTAATCTCTTTTAATGTGAAAGTGTAACCTCCACGAGATTTAGGAGTATTTAACTCAAACTGGATTGTATCTGGAACAATTGCTTTTTGAGTAGTAGTTTCTCCTGCAACAGAAATATAAATACCTGCAGACGTAGTTGTTAACTCTCCTAATTTTACATATTCTGGTTGAGAAACAGGTTCATTTCTAAATTCATTGAGGCTGACAATCTTGTCTTTTTCAAGAATTAAAGTTCTTGAGTTTCCATTTGGACCTTGGACTATTAATTCCGCCCCGTAATCTTCGGAGTTTGGTTCATTAATTCCCTCGAAAGAAATAGAAGTTACAACTCCTTGCAATAAAACTTCCATACTTGAAAGCTTATCACTTGAAATATGATATTCATTCTTGCACATGCTTAATACATCTGCATATAGGGTTGATTTGGGATATTTTTCATCAAACTCTTCACAAAGCTCCAACATTGTTTTTTTCCTGTTCAAATCCCGTGCTAAAATAATTGATTGATATAATGCTTCTTCGCCATAAGTGATTTCTGAATTTTCAGAATCCTTCTCTTCAGCAAAACCTGCTTCAATAGTTTGAAAATCCTTCATTGCACTTTCATAATAAGTATTAAATGTAGCTTCAGAAGAATCGTCAAATAATGCTCTAGATATGATTAATTTATTTTCATTTGGAATAACTTCTGCTCTTAAAAAATTTTCAAAAAAAGAATTGTCTTTTGGAGCATCAACAACCCCCACGGAAAGAGTTAAACTAGAAGAACAACTTGCATAACTATTACAGGTATTTTCATCTTCCGGATAAAAAGTACCATATCCATTAAAGATGGCATCATCTTTTTTTAACACAAGTCTAAAAGTTTCCTTAACTGTTGAAGATTTTAAGATTAATCCTGTCTCTTCTCCATCTTTAGTTTTAATAATATAATTTCCAGAAGAACTTTCCAAAACATATTCCTCTTCTGTTATAGCAAATATTCCTTTGTCTTCCCCCTCTCCAAATCCAGTAACAGAAATTTGTTTTCCTTTGAATTCTTTAGATGAAGAGATAACGCCCGTATTGGGATTTTTATAAGAAGTAAAGAAAAACTCTGTTCCTTCTATAAGTTGTTTTCCGATTTCTATTTGCCTTCCAGTCAACCCTTTCATCGATTCTCCAATTTTATCATAAACAGTTGCTCCTGTTTTAACTGTCTTGAATGCATTAGCATGAGAATTTACAGAAGCTAATTCGCTTAAACTCAACTTTTCTTTATGTTCTGGTAAAGCAATCAGATAAACATACAAATCTTCTGTTTTTTCAGTATCATCAAAAGAATCAACATAGCCCAAATAAACTGATTTATCTCCATTTTCTGTTGTGAATAAAAAATCTCCAATTTCATACTCTCCTTCTGCTTCATCTATGCTAAGTTTAATTCTTGGAGAAAAACTAAGGGTGGTTGTAATTGGTTTCTCATCATCATTACAATAAATTTTTACGCTTTGGTACAATCCATTTTTATCTATGCTCTTTAATTGACAGTTATTATTCAAAAATCTCTCATTTTTCTTGACTTCCACATAATCCGAACCAACTCTTAATTTCACAAGTGTATCTGGATTAACTAAATCCACTAACTTCACATTTAAAGTTGCAAGACAAGGACTAAATCCAGGAAGATATAACTCGTCTGATTCTCCCCCTTCTTCAAGATAAAAGCTTGAATACTGTGTCTTGCTGTAAGTTTTTCCTTCTCTTGAAAATGCACCAGAAGTTACAACTGAATCGTCTGCATAAACTGCAATCTGTGCCCCGTTATCGTCTGTGCTTATTGCCCTTAAATATCCTCTTCCCTGCCAAAAACTATATTGCTCATATTTTTCATTCCATTCCTCATCACTTAATACAGGAAGATAAAAATTAACATTGCCAACTCCAAATGCACTTTTTATATCATATCTTATTTTTGCGGTTAAATTTCCTTGAACATAACTTGGCATTGCAGATTCATTTGGCTGTTGTCTAAGTGTTATAACTGCATATCCTAAATTACTTAAGATAGGAGAAGATAATTCTAATTCCTTACTAGTCACTATGCCCAATGCTGCTTGAGAGGGAAAATAACCAACTCCTCTAACTTCCTTAGGATATTGTCCTGTGATTGTCATATAATCAATTGCTTCTATATCAATGAGAGGATTTATTTGAGTTGCCCCCAATTGACAAAGAACCTGATAATCTTGCTCTTCTAATAAGTCGCTTCTCACCACAGAAGGAATGCATCCAAATGGAACTATTTGAACTAACAAATCCTCTCCTCCTTCCCCGCACATGGACTTGTCAAACTTCAAGCTTTGTGTGCTTCCATACCCACTAATTCCAGAAGTCAATGCATACTGAGCCCCCCCGGTAACTGTTCGCACATAGGTAGGAGAAACCAAAGAAATTGAAATCAAAATTACAAATAAAAAGAATATTCCAGAAGCAAATTTTTTCTTTATCACCTTAATTCAACCTCCAATCCGCTATTTTCAAACAAAATATAATTCTCTTGTAATTGCTCAAAAGAATTTGGAGCAGGAAAACTTTCTGCGTTTATTTCTATAGTGTTTGAATTTCTTAAAGAATATTCTGAAAAAGAATATTCCTGTGTTCCTCCCCCAGCAAGAGCACTTGATATTAATTCTGGGGGATATTCAATTTCAAAACATTGTTCTTCGGTTAATCCCAATAATGCACCAATTCCCCCCTTAGGAACTTCTACACATTGCTCTGAAATACCGCCTGCAAAATTTAGAGAGGCATTTTTATATATAGAAACCTGAACTTCATATTCTCCTTCGCTTAACTCAACTTTTTTTTGTGAAGGATAAAAAATTGTGCTTGAAGAATCATCTGAAATGAAAGTTATAGTTGCTTCCCCGCTGTAAACTTTTCCGTCTAATTTAAGATTAATATTCTTCTCATAAAGTCTATCTAAAAACACGGAGATGCTACTTCCAGAGATTGTTATTGTCTGCATTAACTTTTCTTCTTTATATCCCTCTGCACTAGCAACAATATATCCATTAACACATTGAGGGAATTTTTCATAAATCTCCCCCCCTTCTGTCTCTCCTATAAGACAGCTTGTCCCAAAACATTCATATGAAACATTTCCATCTATCTTCCTCATATCGCTATCTAGCAAAATTACACTAGCGAGAGTATTTTTATTATCGCAAAATTCAGAAAATTGAGCCCCTATTGCAGAACCGCTTAAGGGTTTTCTCGGAGTATTTCCTAGAATAACAACTGCAACTGGAAATTGAAATATTTCTTCTCCTGAAACCACTTGAACTAAAATAGGATATTTCAGATTATAAACAAAATGATAAGTAACATAACAAAATCCTAAAACTCCCATTCCTGCTTGATTGCCTATTGGCTCTGCCATCAAAAAATTCTCTTCAGAAGGAGACACTTCAAAACTATATGGCCAAGTTTGTGAATTTAAAAAACGAACATCTTCTTTTATTGGAAGATTCAAGGCAAAATAATCTTCTTCATCTCCTTTATTTTTTAGAGCGAGAATATTTGCTTCAATTGCATCTTGCAAATCATTAAACACACTATTTGCCTCCCATACTTTAGGCGAACAGGTTAATTCCACCCCATCAACAGGAGCGTACATCCTCAAAACATCTATTGAATAATTTTCCAAGAACAAGGTTTTTTGCTCCTCTTCATAAACCTCTAATGCAGAGTTGTAAAGATTGCCCAATTCTGATTCAAAAATAACTTTATGATTTTCAACAGAAGCACTTTCCTCATCTTTTGCCATATCAAAATTCATTTTTAAATTTAAAAAAACTTTTTCATCTTCTATAAGAATATCTGCTACTGGCTCTCCAATATTTATCTCATATCCTTCTTCGTAATAGTTATTAAAAACACAATATTTTACTTTTTCTTCCATAAATTTTTCCAAATCTTTTTCCATTTCTGTTTTTGAAGGAACTTGTTCTTCTGGGATTCCATTACCAGAAACATAATACCAATAAGGAACATAATTACCCAGAAAATTAAGTTGTGAGGAAAAGGGCATATAACTTGAACCTGCTTCAAAATCTGGAAGATAAATATACCCCCCCTGACTTTCTAAAAGATAAACTCCTGTTTGCAAATCTTCTTCCAAGCAAGATAAAAGAGTATTATGGATTTTAGAAAAATCTGAATTAAGAGGCCCTGGAATTATCTTGTCCTTAAAAATAAAAAACAAAGCAACTAAAGCAACAATCAATATTGCGAGTATAATAAAAATTGTGACTTGCCCCCTATTTTTCATTTTTTTCCTCCAAACCAATTTTTTCCTTTATTAATTCTATAATCTCACTATTAATATCTTTTTCAATGCTCTCTTTAAACTTTTTCCAAATTTTCTCGTCTTCTATAAGAAGCAAATATTTTTTCATACATCCCTCTTATATTTCTTAAAAGAATTTTGATATTTAAATGTTTCTTAATAAGTTACTTAATTACTAAGTAAGTTAGTAAGTATTTGCAAAGGAATACAATAACATAAAATCCTATCAATAATTACAAAAAATTAAAGCAAAGCAAATAAAATTAATAATAACCATATCTTCTCGTAGCGAGATGCCTTATTGCGCTAAAAATAAGAAGCCCGCCCCCGACAAAGACAATCCATTTGTTTGCTGTTGCAAAACTTGCTGGAATTTCAATGAAATTCAATCCAACATTTAAAAGATATAATCCAAAAATGAGATATAAAAAAAACCAAAGTCCTCTATAATTTCCTCTTCCTCTTGTTATCATAAAATAAAAAACAATAAGATTATATTTAAATATTTCCATTTGCACAAATAAGTAGTTAAGGGAAGTTTACAAAAGAAACCGTAGGTGCCTGGTCCCATAGTCCAATGGCTAAGACGTGTCCTTGACGTGGACAAGACCCAGGTCCGATTCCTGGTGGGACCATATGATGCTTGAAAAGCACAATTTAATTCGGGGGGATTCTAATTCAAATTGAAAAGAAAGATAGTGGAGAAAAGCATTGGTTTTCAAACAATTCAGGAACCATCCTAAGCTTTAAAAACCCAACTTATCTTTTCAGAATAAATAAAAATGAAAATTCCAAAAACAACAAAGCGATACTGCCCATATTGCAAGAAAAAGACAGAGCAAAAAATAAAATTAGTGGGAACAGGATTTCAGAGAGGAACTCTTACTAGGGGTTCAAAACAAAGAGCCAAATTAAGAGGATTAGGGAGAGGAATTGGAAATAAAGGAAAATGGGGTTCAAAACCAGCGATGTCTAAATTCAAAAGAAAATCAAAAACAACTAAAAAAACAAACATTATGTACACTTGCAAAGTATGTAATAAATCTAAATACCAGAAAAAAGGTATAAGATTAAGCAAACAAATACAGGAATAAAATGGCAATAGATGTTGAACTTTTTACAGCTCCAGGAAAATACGAAATAGATAAAAGTTTTGAAGAAGTGGAACATCTATTAAAACAAGGGTATATAATTAATCAAAAAATAATTTCAGAAGAATTAATTAAACGAACTAGTTTATCTACAAAAGATAAGTATAATAGGCTAGGGACAAAATAAAATGGCAATAAATAAAAAGAAAAAAAAGTTTTTTGAAGTGGATATGCCTATTATAAATAGACAAACACAAATTTTTGCATTTGATATTTCTGAATTGGATAATAAATTCATAAATTATGATTTAACAAGAATATTGAGAGGAAAAAGTGTTTTAATGCAGTTAAAAACAAAGGTTGAAAATGAAAAAGCAACAGCAACTCCAACTCAAATAACCTTAATGCCATACTTCATAAGAAGAATGATAAGAAAAGGAACAGATTATGTTGAGGATTCTTTCTCTGCAGAATGTGAAGATGCACAATTAAAAATCAAACCCTTCCTTATAACCAGAAGAAAAGTTTCTAGAGAAATAAAGAAAGCATTAAGAGAAAAAGCAAAAGAAGAAATAATTCAATATATAAAAGACAAGTCTTCTGAAAAGATATTTGACAGCATCCTAAAAAATAAGCTACAGAAAGATTTGAGTCTTATTCTTAAAAAGATATATCCTCTTTCCCTTTGTGAGATAAGAGTGTTAAAAGTGGAAAAGAAGAAATAATCTTAAAAATACGAAATCTTTTAAAGCATTTATTTATTTGTTCTATTAGCCCTAAACACAAATTTAAGGGAAAGTTTACAAAAGAAACCGTTAAGTGTCTTTTGGATGCCTCTATAGCTCAGTGGTAGAGCGGCTGCCTTGTAAGCAGTAGGTCGGGAGTTCAAATCTCTCTGGAGGCTTGTGAAGCAAGAATCTAGTAAAAATTTGCTTGCTCTAAATGCTTTTTTTAAGAATATCTAATTCAACTTTACAGCAGTCCCATAAGCTAATATTTCGGAAGATGCCTGCATTACAGTAGAACTTGTAAATCTGAATCCAATAATTGCGTCAGCACCCATCTTGATTGCATCATTAATCATTCTATTAAGGGCTTCATCTCTTGATTGAGCAGCCATCTCTGTGTAACTTTTAATCTCCCCGCCGATTAAATTCTTAAAACCCGCGATTATATCTCTTCCTAAATTTCTCGACCTAACTGTATTTCCTCTTGAAATTCCCAACACATTTACTATTTTTCTTCCCGGAACATCAAAAGCAGTTGTAACAATTATTTCTTTATTTACCATTTTTGTTTTTTATTTCTACCATTGTAGGTTCTTTTCTAAAGAACTCCTGTTATTTATCATACCTCTTTTCTTTTAAATCCTTTCTTTTTTCTATCTCATCTTCATTTTTATTTAACAATATGAATACCCCAATAATAAATAAGAAAATGCCATAAAAAGACATCCACCAAGTAGTAAAAAAACTAAGCACGATAAAAAATATTCCTGCCAATAAAAATACTAATCCCGTAATTAATCTGCTTATGCTTATTTCCATTACATAATCAAAATGCGGAAGTTAATAAAGTTTATTTCTCCACAATTACTTCTGCCTTTCCGCTGTCGGAAAGAATTTTTGCAATTTCTTTTGGGATATTGGCTATTTCTCCTTTTGAATATGGTCCCATTTTCTCTCCTTCCAGTCCTAAAAATTCATCTACATTATCTATGAATAATATAAGCTCATTTGATTTCTCTGCTTGCACAACATTTTCATTAAGAATTCCTGTAAGTTTCTTATCTGAAATATCCATACAATTCATAAGCTCTTCAAAAAGTTCTTTCTCTATTGCAAACATATTTTCAAAATCCTGCTTTGAAATGCCTGTTTCAGTTGCAACTAAAACTAAATTCAAAATTTTTTTTCTCCTTCTTATGATAAATTCCTTAAATAAAGTAATTGCATTTTCAAGCTGTTTTTTAGTTTTTATAATTACATCAGAAAAGTCATCGTTATTTTTTGATGCTATTTCCTTCTTATCTTTTAGGTATTTTGCCACTTCAACAACAAAATTTTTGGGAATGGGCTGAAGTTGTTCTGAATACCTCTCTTTTCTTGCTGCTTCATAAATGTCATTATATGTAATCATTTTATTCTCTCCTGAAACAGCTTGCAATTTTGTCTAGGTGTTTGAAAATTGCTGTTCCGTAATTTGAGGAAGTTTACAAAAGAAACCAGCAGGTGTCTTTTGGCTGCTTCATAAATGTCATTATATGTAATCATAAATAAGAAGAACAACGAATGTTTTTAATAATTGTTGTAATTTAGATAAGAGTTATAAAATTTACAAATCCAATACTCCCTCTTTTGTTAATGCAGCAAACCTTATTCCTACAGGGAGATTGATTAATGCTGAGATGAGTGCCATATGCTCTTTTCCATCTCCGCTAGCAATTGAAAGAGCTACTTCTGTTCCCTTTATTTTTCCTTTTAGTTTCTTAGAAAATTCCTCTTTTAATTCTTTTATTTTGCTGTTCAAATTAACTTTGATGAATTCAAATTTCTTATCGTGGGTAAATCCTGTCCCGAATTCATCCCCCAAAACAAGTATATTATCCCATTCTCCAAATTTCATCAATCCAGAAACCTGCCCCCAAGTTCCTTTCCCTGTTGATAATAATGCAACTAATTCCATTTTAATTATTTTTCCCGATTTTATTTTTCTGCTTCTCTGCTTCTTGATATTCTAATTGGAGGGGATTCCCTGTTTGATATTTTTTTAACCAATTTTCAAAATTTTCAGCATTTTCTAAAAGAGTCATCTCTTCTAAGGCAAATTCCAAATTTTTTTTGTCTTCTTTTTCTTTCTCTATCTGCCTCCCAAATTTATCCGCTTCAATTCTAAAATAATCTCCTACTTCCTTGCTTATTTTTTTCATTAATTCTCCCATTGAATTACAATTTTTACAAAATTCACCCAATATTTTATTTTTTGCATAATATTTTCCATTAAAATATTCAACATAACCCCCATTTGAATCCATTAATTGTAATTTTCCCAGAAAAGGAATTTCGTATTCTTTTATTAAAAAAACCATTTTAAAGTAAAATATTTCCTCCAGAATCAGCTAAATGAGAAGAACCAACGTCCTCTGGCGTAAGCGTATGATCTTGCCAACAACGGTAACTAACTTCCAGATAATTAATTATCTTTAAAGCTTTTCTCTCTGTTATTTCTTTTAATTTAAATTTCCTATCAATGCAAGAGGCTTTCCCATCTTCTATTACAACTCCTATTTCTTCAGGAGTTCTTACATTTCTAGAGAACATTTTAAGATTTTCTCCTACTTGTTTTACAATACTTATATTATAAGCATCTATCAAAAAGCGATTTTCTACCCTTTTAACCTTGTAATATCTTTCTCCACCCATAAAATTCAAACCTAAAAGCGATTTATAAGTATTATTGTAATATTCAATATAATCAGAAAATTCAAAAACCTAACATTTAAAAACTCAAAAAAGCATAGAAAATCAACCGTTTGAACCATATCGTGTTGGAATATGTTCTATATCCAAAACGCATAAGATGGGAGGCGAACAATTTCGTAGGGAAGAATAATTCATAAGAAACCTCGTTCGAGATTGGGAGTAAAATAGAAAATGACAGAACTAGAAACACAGTTAAAAAAAGCTTTAACAGAATTAAGAAAGGATAAAGAAAGAAAGTTCAACCAGACAGTTGATTTAATTGTAAATCTTCAAAAATTTGATGTTAAGAAAAGTAATATGAATATTTTTGTGAGTGTTCCACACAGAATAAAAGAGAAAAAGGTTGCGGGATTTTTAGAAGTAAAGAGCCCATATGTAGATACAATAACTTTTGATGAATTTAAAAAATATAATGATAAACTTATGCTTAAAAATATGGTGAAAAAATATGATTTTTTCATCGCACAGGCAAGCCTCATGCCCAATGTTGCTACAACCTTTGGTAGGGTATTAGGACCAACCGGAAAAATGCCTTCTCCGCAACTAGGAATTGTAATGAATGCTGATGAAAAAACAATCAAAGAATTAAAGACTAAAATTGATAATAGCATAAAAATAAAAGTCAAAGAGGCGAGCATTAAACTCCCGATTGGAAAACAAAATATGAATGATGAAGAAATAATTGAGAATATTATAACTGTCTATAATATCATCCTTAAGTCTTTACCAAGAAACAAAGAAAATATCAAGAATATAGAAATAAAATTCACAATGACTAAACCTCAAAAAATATCTATAAAATGACAACCAAATCAACGCATGTTTCAGAAGAAAAGAAAGGAGTAGTTAAAGAACTACTAGAACTAATTAACAGCAAAAAAACAATTTTAATAGCATCTATAAAAAATATTCCTGGGTCTCAATTTCAGGAGATAGCAAAAAAATTAAGAGGGAAAGCAATTGTAAAAGTTCCAAAAAAGAATCTTATTTTCAAGGCAATTGATTCTTCCAAAAACGAAGAAATTAAAAAAATAGAAGAAAAAATAAACAGCGATTTTGCTTTATTGTTTTCGGATATGGACTGTTTTGATTTGGCAATGGATTTAATCAAAAGCAAAAGTCCCTCAAAAGCAAAAGCAGGACAAATTGCCCCTTTCGATATAGAAATTCCAGCAGGACCAACAGATTTAGTTCCTGGACCTGCAATTAGTGAGCTTGGAGCATTAGGAATACAAATCCAAATTGAAGGAGGAAAAATAACAATAAAGACTCCAAAGGTGGTATGTAAAGAAGGTGTAAAAATTTCCAACAATGTTGCAGATATGATGAGCAAACTAAATATAAAACCTTTTACAATAGGATTTATTCCTGTTGCATCTTTTGATAATGAGAAAAAGATATTCTATCCTGAAATGAATCTAAATCCTGAAAAAGCACTAGAAAATTTAAAAGAAGCTTATGGAAGAGCATTACCTTTTGCTGTTCAGATTGGTTATACAACTCCTGAAACAATAACCTTCCTGATTGGAAAAGCAGGAAGACAAGAATTAGCAATTAGAAATTTACAAAATAATTCAGATAAAACTGAAGGGGAAGAAAAAAATGAGTAAATATATAGAAAAATACTTTCCAGGAACAAAATTCAAAGAAGGAGATATTTATATTGGGAAAAGAGGTTCTGGAATTATTAAAAATACATCACATTTTTTAGGTTGTTATATTTCCTATAAACCATTTAATGAAAAAGAAGATACTAATCATAAACAAAATGAGTTAAGGATAGTTAATCTTCATTCTAAAAAGGGTGAACTCTGGTCAGACTCAAACGTAGTTATTTTAAGGCAAGCTGGAAGAAAATTAGAAGTTATTGCACTTTCTCAGGATCTTATTAACAAATGTAAAAAATTACAAGCTCAAACTCCTGAATTAAATTCAGAGGAAAACAAATAAAATGGAATACATATATGCGGCACTTTTGTTGCACAAACTTGGAAAAGAAGTTAGTGAAGCAAACATAAAGAGTGTTGTTGTAGCTGCTGGCTCACATGCGGATGATTCAAAGATCAAATCGCTTGTCGCTAGTTTGAAAGACGTTGATATAGCAAGTGAATTGGCTAATGCTAGTTTAGTTGCTGCTACCCCTGCTGGTGGATCTCCTGCTGAAGCAAAGCATGAAGAAGCACCTAAAGAGGAAAAACACGAAGCTGCAGCAGAAGGACTTAGTGCACTTTTCGGTTAATTTTAAATTTTTTTAAAAGTAACTAAGCCCTTTACACTTTGCTAGTTTGCACACGACAAGCATAAATGTATTTTCAATGATAATAATTCTTAAAAGTAGAAAATATAAAGAAGTTTATGACAGAAGAAATAAGTATAAAATATTTAACTAAGAATATTAGAGAATTGCAAGAATTATATAATAAGTTTATAGAGCAATATAAAATTAGGCTAACTGGAAACACCTTAATTATTAAAGAAAGAGGCAATAATTCTGGGATTAATATCTCTCCAGAAGAGGGGGAAATCTATGGGGTTATATCCTTAAAACCCGCATCAGAATTAGAATTTACATTAAAAGAGAATGATACAAAAGGTGAATTTTTATTATTTCAATCAAAAGATTCTAAATTTATACTTTTAAATTATAATAATAAATTCATATAACTTATTATTTCACAAATCCGACTTTCTTAAGAAGCTCCCCGCCCATAATTTTTCCTAAAGAACCTTTTCTACATTCTTTTTCACAAAATTTCTTTGCAACTGGAACTTCGCTACAATTATAAAACAAAACAGGAACAGGATCAGCAGAATGCCCCTTTAATTTGCAGGGAGTTGAATGATCTCCTGTAACAAGAATCTTTATTTTATTCTGAGGTGCAACACTTCTCAAATATTTGAAAAGAGTTATATCAATATACTCCAACATCAGCTTTTTTTCAACAGGCTTATTGTCGTGCCCGGGGGTATCTGTTTCCTTTAAATGAATATAAAGATAATCTGCCCTTTTCATATTTTTTCTCAGAACATTTATAGAATGTTTACAAGCTTTTCTTAATCCTTTCCATAAATTTTCATAAGAATCTATTTCAGTCAATTCAGGGTACTCAAAAGAGAAATTTTTCATACCCGAAACATTTGAAAAACCTATTTCGAGAGGCATATAACTTGTAGACACCCATTTTTTGTATTGTTTTAATTTTGGGGGTTCAATTCCTGCACCTCTAACCATAAGATAATTTGCAGGCATCAGCCCCCTTCTAACTCTTTCCAAATTAACTGGATGATTATTTAACACTCCATGTGCTCTCTCCAAAAATTCATTAACCAAGTTTGCTGTATACTGAGAATTTTCATCATCGTCTAGAACCTTACATCTCACTACCTTATCAACTGCGACATTTCTCCCCTGAATATAAGTATAATCATTTCCAAGAATATTATCAGAAAATCCCCCTCTAAATACTAAAACCCCCCGATGATGAACAGTCGGCTTAAAAACAAATTCACAGGGCATTTTTATTTTATTAAGTGCCTTTGCAAGAAGAACTGCTTCTCTGGTAGTAAGGGTTCTTCCAACTCTTCTGTCCAAGATATTTCCCCCTTCTAAATTATCTATTGTGGCAAAATTTGCCCTAAGAGCCAAATCCCCACGAGTCATCTTCAAATCAGTCCCTCTTGCTTCAAGTTGCCCTCGAGTACTTGAAATTAATTCATTCGCAAAAAGGGCAACAATTGCTTCATCAGACTCGGGGATAAACCCCGGTTTAACTGTATACATATAACCCAATTCCCCCCTGGCAGCCAAAAAGTCCATATTCGGAGTCTGAGCTGCTTCTAAGGGAGTTTGCTCATTCAAAAGCTTATTCGGCAAATCCCCCAATCCATCTAGTATCACAAATACTCCTTTCATACTATAATCTTATTCTTTATTCTTTATAAAAATTTAGATGAACAGGCAGTAACAACAAGGTTAAAATTATAAATCTAGAATTTCTTGTTTCAGAATGTTCTCAAAACTAAAGGAAAAGCTAAAGGGATGGACTCAGGGAATTATAAAAAAAGCAGTTGTAGACGAAGTCCAAAAGAAAGCTAAGGAACAACCGAAAGAGAAGAAAAAAGAAGTTAAAGAGAAGAAGAAAAAGTCGGCAAAGGAAAAGAAAAAAACCACTAAAGAGCTTAAAAAGAAAAAAGAAAATGAAGAAGTTGAAGAAATCTTAGAAGAAATCAAACCTTCTGAAGAGATTTTAGAAGAAATCAAGCCTGTTGAAAATCATGAGTTTATAATCCCAGAAAAAAAGGTGTTTGACAAAGAAGAAAGGAAAATAGGAGAAAAAATTTTAGAAGACATAAAAAAAGAAGAAAAAGAAAAAGAGGGCTTTTTCAAGAAAATTTTCTCAAAGATTACAAAAGTAAAAATTTCTGAAGAAGATTTTGAGATTTATTCTGAAGAACTAGAGATGCTTTTACTGGAAAATAATGTTGCCCTTGAAGTAGCTGAGAAGATAATAGAAATGCTGAAAGAAAAGATAGTTGGAAAGGAATTCTTAAAAAAAGAAATTGAAGCTCAGATTAAATTCTCTTTTGAAGATATAATAAGAGAAATACTTATAGAACCATTTGATTTAATTGAAAAAATAAAATTAAAAAAAGCAGACGGAAAACCTTATGTTATTCTCTTCTGTGGAATTAATGGAACAGGAAAAACAACAACAATTGCAAAAATTGCAGAAGTATTAAAGCATAATAAACTGTCTTGTGTTTTTGCTGCTGCAGATACTTTTAGAGCTGCATCAATAGAGCAGATAAAACAACATGGAGAAAAACTGAAAATAAAAGTTATTGCACATGAGTACGGTGCAGACCCTGCGGCAGTAGGTTTTGATGCAATAAAATATGCTGAAAAAAACCATGTTGACGCTGTTCTAATAGATACCGCTGGAAGAATGTATACTGAAAAAAATCTAATGGCTCAGATTTCAAAGATTGCAAAAGTATGTAATCCTGATGCAAAAATATTTTTAGGAGAAAGTGTAACAGGAAATGATGCGATTGAACAAGCAAAGAGCTTTAATGAAGCAATTGGAATAGATGGAATAATTTTAAGCAAAGCAGACATTGATGAAAAAGGGGGGACTGCCCTAAGTGTAGGTTATATTACAAAAAAACCAATTCTCTTCCTTGGAACAGGACAGGAATACAAGGACTTAGAAAAATTTGATAAAAATAAATTTGTTGAAAAGCTCGGATTGTAAATAACCCAATCAATTATCCAAATATATCTTTTACATGGCATAAATTATTATAAATTAAAATCATCCTAAATAAACATGATAAATTTAGAAAAAGTTGCCTTTCCATTATATATGGGTGATGCTTTAAGAAATGAAGTAAAAAATGATATGTTAAAATTTGAACTAGAAGCACAAGAAATAGAACCAAATACAGAGATTAAAATAACTTGTATGGATAAAGATCACATAACTATAAACTGTGGTTATCTTAAAGAATTTAAATTTCCAGCTAACTCTTCAAATCCCAGAACTTGGGCTAGAGGTTCCGAGGGAAGGCAAATAGGTATAGGAATATCATTTAATTATAATAATAGGGATTATGCAATATTAGCATATAATTCTCCCCAACCATATATAAATTTGTGAAACCACAAATTTATTAACCCTAATTAAGCTTCTAAAAGCATGCTGGAGAAACTTGGACAGACAATTAAAAAGGCTACGGATAAGATAGCAAATGCTATATTTCTAGACAAAAATCTTGTTGATTCAATCATAAGAGATTTACAAAGAGCATTAATCGAAGCAGATGTCAATATTAATTTAGTCAAGAATTTATCAGACAAAATAAGAAAAAGTGCACTTGATGAAAGAATAAAAGGAATTGAAAAAAAAGAGCACATAATCAAACTTCTTCATGATGAACTAATCGCAATTTTAGGAGAATATAAGCAACTTAAATTAAATGCGGGGCAGAATAGAATAATGCTTCTTGGTTTGTATGGTGCAGGAAAAACAACAACAATTGCAAAATTAGGAAACTGGTATGCAAAAAGAGGAAAAAAGGTTGCACTTGTTGGATTGGATGTCCATCGCCCTGCTGCAAAAGAACAATTACAACAATTAGGAGAAAGAAATAACCTAAATGTATTTGTAGATTTTGAAGAAAATGATGCGGTTAAAACCTGGAAAAAATTTGAAAAAAATAATGATTTAAAAAAGTATGATTTAATCTTAATCGATACTGCTGGTAGGCACAATTTAGACAAAGAACTTGTTCAGGAAATAAAATCCCTAGGTAAAGAGGTAAAACCAACAGAAACTATTCTTATAATGCCTGCGGACATCGGACAAGCTGCAAAATCACAGGCAGAAGATTTTCAAAAAGCTCTCAATATTTCTGGGGTCATAATAACAAGAATGGATTCAACTGCAAAGGGAGGAGGTGCATTAACAGCATGCGCTGAAACCAAAGCAGGAGTTTATTTCATAGCAAATGGAGAAAAAATAAATGATATAGAAGAATTCAATCCTGAAAACTTTCTCTCAAGAATGCTTGGAATGGGAGACTTGCAAGGCTTGCTTGAAAAAATAAGGTCGGTAACAGATGAAACTCAGCAGGAAAAAATGCAAAAGAAACTTGAAGAAGGAAAACTTTCCCTTGAAGATGTTATTGAACAGGTTAAATCCATGAACCAAATCGGAGGATTTGATAAAATAAAAAATATGATTCCTGGATTAGGAAACGCAAAGATACCAGAGAATTTGATTGGTGCTCAAGAAGAAAAAGTAAAGAAATGGGAGCACATACTAAAATCAATGACTCCAAAAGAAAGAGCAAATCCGGAATTACTAAAAAAACAAACTTCCAGAATATCCAGAATTGCAGAGGGTTCAGGAGTAAATAATTCGGATGTAAGAAGCTTGCTTAAACAATATGACATGCTTCAGGATATGATAAAAGGCGGGGTAGACAGCATGGACATGTCACAGGGTTTTTCCCAAAAGCAAATGCAGAAGATGATGAAAAAATTCGGAAAGAAAAAGATGATGAGGTTTAAATAACTCCCAAAATCCTTAAATACCAATTCTTTTAATTAATTCAATGAAAAAAACAAAATACTTAATTTTAATCGCAATATTTTTCCTCTCATTTGTAGCTTCAGCAGTATTATCCTTTGTTCCCGCGGAACAAGCATGCGGAGGAACCCAAACAACCTGTTATGTTGTGCAAACCTCTGAATATGAAAAAACTCTGGGAATAAATAACAGTTATTTCGGGTTGGTTGCATTCCCTATACTTTTAGTTTTTGCATTTTCCTATCTTGGAAAGCAAAAGAAATACAAAAAAAATATAATCTTAGCGGGAACTATCTTTGGTTCTATTTTTGCAATTTATTTTTTATACATTCAATTTTTTGTAATAAATGCTCTCTGCAGGTATTGCATGGTTGTGGATATTGGTGCTTTGTTAAGTTTAGGCATAATCACGCTATGGAAAGAAGGAAAATATGTTCCAACATTCAATTAATATAAAATGAAAATAGACTGGAGAGGCATATCTGCATGCAATCATTGCTCAAATTATAATAAAAAGGAAAGCTATTGTAATGAACAAAAAAGAGAATTAACTATATATGATGAATTAAAAGGATGCGAGAAAATAATCTTTACAGGAAGATTAAGCTTAGAATTATTTAAGGAGATACCTAAAGATAGCATATTAAGAGAGCTTTCAATAAATCAACTTTCACGCTCAACACCCGAATTAGAAAATACTCTAACTTCCAAGGTTTATGGGGATTATTTTACCGAATCAAAGACAATTAATTCGGAGACCAACCTTGCAAAATCAGAAAGAGAAGGGAAAATTATCTCTTTTGAAAAATTTAAAGAAGCTGAAAAAAAATTTAAAGATAAAAAACTGTTAAATATATTTCTTCACCAAAGCGATCACCTTTTACCTTAATCTTCTTTTATTAATTCTCCTTCAAGAGAAGTATTCTTTCCATTTTTAACATTTAAATATTTTGTAAAAAAACTAATAGGAACCAATTTTTCACCTTTTTTCTCCGCAATTACTTCTACAGGATAGGGAAACACAATAAAATCCCCTGCCTCTTCTTTTATAACCCCGTTGAGACTGCAAAGATAAATCGTCTTGTCTTCATCAACCCTCTTTTCAATTTTAACCGAATAAGGCAACCCTAAAACAATACAATGAAGACTATCTTTTAAAAGTCCTTTTTCAAAATAATCGAACAATTCTGGGAAAGTTTTGTATTTTTGATTAAATGTGGTTCCTTCTAACAACACTTTTTCCTCTCTTGGCTTTCCCCCTTCAGCAGAATAACTATTAAGGATATAACATGAATCTTTAAGTGAATAATCAAAAACTTCTTTATTTGATTTCCACAAAAAACTATTGTTAACAGTCTCCCTATAAGTGGAATCATTTATTTTCTCAAATTTCATAGAATAAAGACCATGTAAAAATGAAAAATTTATTTTGCTCGAATCCATCATAAGAGAACTATTGTTTGCAATGAATCTAGAAATTCCTCTCCCATCACTAGAAATATCAAAACAGAGCTTTTCCTGAGAAAATACAATGCTTGACAAAAACATTGAACTTACAAGGAGAATTTCCTTAAGTCTCATAACGACCAAGAAAAAAGGGGGATATAAAAGGTTTTAGATAAAAAGGAGTATATAACAAACCTTAAAACACAACATAAATTAAATTTGATATGAAGATTAGGTTAATCCAACAGGGAGCAGAGGCAAAAATATTCCTTGATGAAAAAAATAAGCTAATCATAAAAGATAGAGTGCCCAAATCTTATAGGGTGCTTGAATTGGATAAAAAGATAAGAAAAAGCAGGACAAAATCAGAAATAAAACTATTAACTAAGGCTAATCAGATTATTAATGCTCCCTTACCTGAGAAATATAAAGAAGATAACAAAGTAATTATGCCTTTTATTGAAGGAGAAAAGCTTTCAGATTCCTTTAACGACTTCCCTCTAGAAAAACAGAAAGAGATTATGAAGAAGATTGGAGAATCCATTGCTAAGCTTCATAAATCAGACATAATTCACGGAGATTTAACAACAAGCAACATGATTCTAAAAAATGAAAAGGTATTTTTCATTGATTTTGGGTTGGGCTATATCTCAAAAAAAATAGAAGACAAAGCAGTAGACTTACATTTATTAAAACAGGCCTTAGAAGCAAAGCATTTCAAAAGTTGGGAAATTCTTTTTCAAGAATTACAAAAATCATATTCCAAAGATTATCCTGAATCAAAACAGATATTTGAAAGAGTGGCTGCTGTTGAAAAGCGAGGGAGATATAGACATTGAATTATACTATTAAAACATATAAAGGCTTTTAATTAGTTTAATTCTCCAGAAAGAATGGCCTTAAATAAAACATTAATATCTGCCTTATTAATTCCATTCCTATTCTTAAGTTCTTGCAAAGTAGACTCCAATAAAAGACCAGAAACTAAAAAACAATTTAATATAAGTACTTCAATAAAAAATTTTAATGAAAAAACATCTCCTCCCAAAGATTCACCACAATTTAACTTGGAGTATATAGAAAGTGCAAAAAGAAATAATCAATATTTAGAAGAATGCATTAAAAATAACCCCCGCCTTCATGATAGCCAATATTTGATGGGTAAACTAAATTTTTTTCTCAAGAATTCAGAACATACCTATGTTAAAAAAGATACTGATAATACTATTTTTTACGATGTATCCGAACTTTCTTTAAATCAATTACAGAGAGTATATTTAATAATAAAATCTTTAGAAGATTCTTCTTTTATTCAAGAAATAGGAAAAGAGATTGAAGAAGATGTTAAGGACAAATATGCTGAGCATGGGGGAATAATTTTATTCGATAAAAAAAGAGTCCATCTTAAAAGTATAGAAAGCTGTTTAGTAAAAGACACAATTTACAATGGATTTTATGGTCCTTCAGAAGAATCTTTTTTTACTTCTAATTTGGGGAGCTTCCATATTCATGCTGAAGATTACACTGAAATAGACTATGCACATCCGAGTAGCAGAGATTTAATAACTTCTTATTTCTCTACCCATATAACGAACGAGGCTCATGATTTCTTAATAACTTCCCTAAGAAAAGGTACATTTAATCTTGATTACTACGGGGGGCATAAAGCAGAAAACCCAATAACAAAAATATTAGATTTGGGAAATTATAATTATGATACATCAGAAGTAGAAGAAAACTCTTCAAAAATATTTAAATAACCTGAAGAAATATATTCTGCATGATTAAAATTTTTTCTTATGCCAAGAACAAATTGGAAGAGATTCAACCAGAGGAATTAAAAAAGAATTCAAAAACAACTTACTGGGTGGATTTAGAATGCTCAAATACAAAAGAAATTGAAAGTCTAAAAGAATTTTTCGATATTCATCCAACAACGGAGGAGGATATCCTTTCCAACCAAACAAGAATAAAATATGAAGAATTTGAAGAAAATACTACAGTTATTTTTCATGGGATAAATAAGCTTGAAACTACAACTATAATTACCTATAATCTTTCTTTTATATTCGGAGAAAATTATCTCATAACTGCTCATCTAGAAAAAAACGAAAATGTGGAACATTTAATCAATAACCCAAAAAAATTGGAGAACCTTATGAAAAAAGGAAAAGACTATGTCTTCCATTATATTCTAGATAAAGAAGTGGATAAATGTGTTAGAATGAAATCAAGTATTTTTGAGGACTTTAAGCAATTAGAAAAAAGCTTCATAAATAATCCAGAGAAAGGGGGTTTACAGGAGTTATTCAAAAAGGAATTAATGATTTTAGAAACAAGACAACTAATGGAATCTATTACAGACTTGTGCTTAGACCTTACAAAACCAACAGATAATTATCTTTCAAATGATTTGCTTCCATACTTAAGAGATATATATGACCATTCTTTTAAAACAACAGAGTCCTTGAAAGGAATGTTGGGAAGAATAAATGGTATGAGAAATGCTTTCCAATTAATAATTTCTAATAGATTAAATCAGACAATGAGAAATCTGACTGTGATTATGGCTATAATGATGCCCCTCACAATAATAACTGGATTTTATGGAATGAATGTGAGGTTGCCTTTTCAAGAAAGCCTTAGCATTTGGATTTGGATAATTCTTCTTATGGGAAGTATTTCTATCCTGATGTTCTTTTTGTTTAGGAAGCTGAATATAAAATTAAAAGATTAATTATTTTTTAAGAACTTTGTATCCTTTTCTTACTTTTTCTTTTAATTTAATTCCTATCTCATCGCCTTTTTTTGCTTCTGAAACCACCTTGTGTTCTATTTGCATACTTTCAACCTTCTGTTCAAAATCCACATTTCCTCCAACAACTCTTATAATATCTCCTTTTTTCAAGTCGGTTTTAAGTTTAATTGCAGCAACACTTACATGGTCGAAGTAATTTGAAACAACTCCGATAGAAGTTTCTTTCTTTTTAACCATTAAAAACACAGTTCATTCAAATATATAAATTTTATGAGGACGCTTCAAATAGCTCCACTATGAGATTTCCTAATTCAAATGGAGAGTCTCATCCGCAATGAAATGAGGACGCTTCAAATAGCCCCACTCGGATTCGAACCGAGGTCCCGGCCTCTCTTCATTATTAAAACTCCAAAGGGCCGTATACTTGACCACTGTACTATGGGGCTATGAAAAATCAAAAGAAGAACTATTTATAAAATTACCCAAAAAATTAATTCTTTTATAATCACTCCAAAGAAAACAACAAGCTTTAAAAAACCCCTTTACGAAATAGTAGGATGCCAAAAAAACCCCAAAAAAAGCAAGAAGAAGGAGAGAAAAAACAAGAAAAGCTCTCTTTAGAAGAGTATGAAAAAAAAGTAATTGAATTATCTGAAAAGGAATTAAGTGCAGAAAGGATAGGAGAAGAACTTAGAAAACAAGGCATTCATCCAAGAGAGTATGAAAAAAAAATATCTAAAATTTTAGGCAAGAAATACACAGATCCTGAACTAAAGAACAGGGAAACAAAATTAAGCAAAATAGAACAACATTTTAAAAAAAATAAGCAAGATAAAAGGGCTATGAGAGAAAGAAGCAGAATATTCTCTCATCTTAGAAAAATAAAGAAATATCTAAAGAAAGAGTAAGTAAATTCTTAAAATAAAAATGAAAAGAGGAGAAGAAATTTTAGAGAAAGAGATTGGTGTAATTTCGGAAGAGTTTTTTGAAAAAATAGGAAACGAGGAAATTTGTATAGTAAGTCATTTTGACACAGATGGGATAACCTCTGCAAGCATAATGATTTCAACTTTAAAAAAATTAGATAAAAAATTTTCAGTTAAAATTGTAAAAAGTCTAAATGAACAATTTATAAAAGAACTTCCAAAAGACAAAATAATTCTTTTTTTAGATCTTGCCTCTGGAAGCCTCAAACATATAGAAAAAGCAAAATTAAAGGAAGTTTTCATAATAGACCATCATGAAATTAACTCGGAAATTCTCCCCGGAAACATAAGAATGATAAATCCGCACCTAAGTAATAAACAAAAAATAAGCGCTTCTGGACTTACTTACTTATTCTGCAAGGAGATAAACAAAGAATCTAAAGAACTTGCAAAGCTTGCGGTTTTGGGAATGATTGGAGACTGCTTAGAAAAAGAAATAGACTTCTTAAATCACGGAATTCTTGAGGAAAGCGGAGTTCAAAGAAAGCGAGGGCTCCTAATCTATCCTTCAACGCGCCCAATTAATAGAGTTTTAGAATATTCTTCTAATCCTTATATTCCAGAGGTAACTGGAAATGTAAAGGGAGTTTTAGAATTGCTTAGAGAAACAGGGTTAACTCCAGAAAAAGGAAAGTACAAAAGTTTGATAGAATTAAATGAAAAAGAAATGGAAAAATTAACAACAGCTATTCTTCTAAGAAATACAAAGATAAAAAGTAAGGAATTAATTGGAGACATTTTCCTTATAAAAATGTTTAATAAATTGGAAGATGCTAGGGATTTAAGTGCGATAATAAATGCTTGCTCCCGTTCTGGAAAGCCAGAGCTTGCAATTCAATATTGCTTGGAAATATCTTCTGCAAAAAAGGATACAGAAATTACCCATATAAAATACAAACAAAATCTAATTACCGGATTAAATTATGTTACAGAAACGGAAAAAATATCTGGAAACGGATTTGTAATAATAAATGCAAGGGATAGAATAAAAGATACAATGATAGGAACAATTGCAAGCATAATTTCAAATTCTGCAATATATGAAGAAGGAACAGTTATAGCAACAATGGCATACTATGAAGATAAGATAAAGGTCTCTGCAAGAATAGTTGGAAAAGAAGGAAGAAATATTAGAGAACTACTAAGCAAAACAATTGATATTATTGGGGGAGAAATTGGGGGGCATGAACACGCTGCAGGATGTATAATTGCCCAAGATAAAGAAAAAGAATTCATAGATTTACTAAAAAAGAATCTAGAAATCGAATTAGTAAAAATCTGATTCCCTTCCAAATCATAACCTTTAAAACCACCCTATTTCTTGTTAAATTATGGCATTGGAAGAAGGAGAAGTAGTATTGTGCACTGTAGACAGGATAGCAGGAACAATTGTATTTGTAAAAATAGATGGTGAAGAGAAAGGGGGGAGCATAATCTTAAGTGAAATTGCGCCCGGAAGAATAAGAAATTTAAGGGAATATGTAATTCCAAAAAAAAGAATTGTATGCAAAGTTTTAAGAGTAACAGGGGATACAATTGCTCTTTCATTGAGAAGAGTAACTCTAAAAGAGAAAAAAGAAGCCCTAGAATTGCATAACCAAGAAAAGAGCTATAATAGCATTTTAAGGGGCATCCTTAAAGAAAAAACAGAAGAAATAATAGAAAAAATATCTAAAATAGATAAACTGTCTGACTTTCTTGAAAGGGCAAAAGAACATTCAAAAGAATTAGAAAGTCTTATTGGAAAAGAAGATGCCAGCAAAATTTTGAATATTCTTCGAGAACAAAAGAAAAAAAAGACTGTTGTTAAGAAAGTGATAATCTTGAGAACATTTGAACCAAATGGGATAGAATTAATAAAGGAAATCCTTAAAAAACCAGAGAACATTGAAATTAAATACTTAGCAGCTGGAAAATACTCGCTTAAAATAGAAAGTGAGGATGCTAAGAAAGGGGACCAAGAATTAAAAGTCCTAATAGAAAAAATAGAAAAACGAACAAAAGAATTAGGAGCATACTTTGAACTAAAGGAAAAATAAAAAAATGGCAGACAAATTTAGAGTAAAAATCATTGGAATTTTGTTTAATCCAAATACCAGAAGAATCCTAATTGGAAAAAATAAAGGAGACAAAAATTTAAGCTTTCTTGAAGGAGATTTAAGATATGATGAAGAATTGGATGTTGGATTAAAAAGGATAACAGATGAAAAAACAGGATATATAATACACAATCTTGGAGCAGTTTATGCAAGAAACAAATTAAACGAGAAAGACCAATTGCAGATATTCTTTCTTTGTGAGGCAACAGAAGGAACTCAAAAACCAGGAAAAAAAGTTGCTGAATTAAGATGGGTAAAGCCAAATGAAATAGAAAAAATGATTAAGAAAAAACTCCCAACACGACTAAAGGAATATATTTTAGGGTTGGGATGAAACTTAAATTTTATATTGATTCTGAAGGAAAGAAAATTTACACACTGGATGAAGAAATTAACAATCAAAAAACCAAAGATGCTCATTATAAATTTATAAAGATTCGGGATGCCCCCCCAAGTGATGCAAGATTTGTTAGAAGAGATTAATCGATGGTCCTTATCTTAAATCTATCAGATATCTCTGCGTCACGTATTAGTTTTTGTAATTTATTCGCTTTAAAGGGGAGAAATTCTACATTTGTATAACTCTTATCTTTTGTTGTTTCAGAAATTCCGTTGAATAAGGAAAAATCTTCTGGAAATTTTGCAAAATAAGCACCCCTTAAATAACTCACCAGAGTCTTATAATCTATTCCAACCAAATCACTCCCTATCCAAGGCACAGTTTTCAAATGAAAAAGAGCGTACACATGAGAATATCTCTGTTCTGAATTATTTTTTCCTATCTTTCCAAAAGACAATTCTTCTTTGGAATTTTCATCATTTTGTCCGACCATTTAAAACAAGAATTAACAATATTTATAAAGATTATTATAAAAATTAAAACAACCTCGCTTGCTTCTCTCCTTCTTCAATTTCCCCATACTTGCCGTCATATCCTGGCTTGACTCTTATCTTTCCTTCACGATTATTCAAAATTAATTGAACTAACTTTAAATCTTCTTTTAATTCTCTCATTAAATTCTCTTTTGAAATATTCAGCAAGATATTAAATTCATTTTCAAATTTCTCAATAAGATAGTTATAAATCTCCCAAGTTTTTTTGCTGGCTAATGTTGAACCTCTGCTAAATGCAATTAATTCGTGTAATGGTAAAAGAGTGTAATACTTTTTTCTCTTTCTATTTTCTTCAATCACCTGATTACTAATCTCATTAACTCTGTTTGCAACACCAATAACAAGCGGTTTTCCACAAATAGGACAAATTCCATTTAATTTCCTGGTTTCCTCAGGAGAACTTGAAAAATTGCAATTAATATGTCCGTCATAATGATATTTCCCGTAGGCTGGCTCTGTTTCAATTGTTCCTAAGATTCTATTTTCTCTTATAGAATTGATGACATCAGAATAACTTTCAACTTTTTCAAAAATAGTCGCTTCTCTCCCCATTCTCCACGGCCAAAAACTATGAGAGTCAGAAAAACTAACAATTGCTCTGTTATTTAATTCAGACAGATGCCAGTTCATTTCAGGATCGGAACTCATTCCGGTTTCAATTGCATGGATATGTTTTTCCTGCAAACCAAAAGCTTCTTTTAATCTGTCAAAACCAGTTGAACTTCCAAAAATTCCAAACCAAGGAGTCCATGCATGAGCCGGAATTATTTCAATATCTTCTGAAATTTCCATCATGTCTTGAGTAAATTGCTCACACGAGATTTTGAAAATTGGCCTTCCATCATAATCTCTTCTTCCTTTTGTATCAAGATATGCATTTATTTTATCTGCTGTTTCAAAATTAGGAATAAGCATAACTAAATGCACTCTTCTTCCTCTTCCTTGAGTATACATCAAACTTATTTCTCCTGTTAATAAAAATTTAAACCCACTTTTTGAATACAAAATTCCTTCTTTCTCAGTTAAATTTTCTTTTAGTTCCTTAAGCCAAAGTGGATGTGTAAAATCTCCTGTTCCAATCAATCCCAATCCCTTAACTCTTCCCCATTTTTCCAAATTCTCAATTGTAATATCTTTACTGCACGCTCTTGAAAATCTTGAATGAATATGCAAATCAGCAAATACCCCTTTAACTTTCTCTCCATCTTCTACCATTTCCAAAAAAACAAACAAATGTTTTTAAACTATATTATAAAAATATATCTACAATGAAAATAGAAAAAGTTTTGGTATTAATAAAGCCAGATGCAATGGCAAAACAACTTGCAGGAATAATAATCCATGATGTTTCTAAATTAAATCTTAAAATGATTGGATTAAAATTAGTGAATGTAAAAAAACACAAAGCAGAAGAGCATTACGCGGAGCACAAAGAAAAACCATTTTATCCTGATTTGCTGAAATATATCATGGGAGAATTTCACAATGTTCACTCAATAATTGCAATTGCTTATGAAGGAGAAGATGCAATAAAAAGATTAAGAGAATATGCAGGTAAAACCAACCCGGATGATGCAGACCCTTTAACATTAAGAGGAAAATATGGTAAAGTAAATTCAAAAACAAATAATTTTGATAATGTAATGCACATTTCAGATTCTCCTGAAAATGGAGAAAAAGAAATTGCTATCTGGTTTGATGAGGATGAATTGGTGGAATGAATAAGAATTAATTAAATTTCATTTCCCATAACAACCCAATGAAAATTGTAAATTATCAATGCAATATTTCTTACCAATAGCCCTTATTTCTTCAGAATAATCTTTATCCCCAAACAATTTTTTTCCTTCAAGATTTGGATAAATATTAAAATTATTATCAATTTTAAATGATTTAATTTTTATTCCATCAATCTCATTTTTATCAAAAAAATCGGATAGTTCTTTTTTTAATTTTTCAATTTTTGGTGTTTGTTTAATTTCCATTTTAAGATAAGTGTTAATTAGAGGTATTTTGATGGTAGACATTTTATTTCTTAGCCAATCCCTCCAATGTACAAATCTTCTTTTGATTAATTAGGGGACTTATATGACTTGCCTTAAATACTGTTCCAGTTTTATCGAACCACAAGGTTTCATCTTCTTTTAGAAGGAGGGGATATTCTTCAGTATCAATCTTCAAAATTTTATTTGCTTTCATTAAATTGTCAATAAAAATTTGACCGAAAAAATTATTACCTCTGCCCCAATAAAATTTTCCATCTTTAAGGGTTTTATCTCTTGTTGCATAATAAAATAACTGATTAAATCCTTCTTCTGGAGGATGCATTACCACTACATGTGTTATATAATAATTTTTATCTATATTAAAATCCATTTTTTATAAGCTTGCTTTGTTTGACAAATCAAGTAAAGCCATAGAATTATTTAATAATTCTATTAATGCACAATCTTTTCCATCAATCTTTTTATTGGAATTATTCTGAAAACTAGAATGTTCTTTTAAAGCATAGCAATAATATCTTTGGGAGCTATCCCGTTTTATAATTTTTTCGTTTTCTATTGTTGCTAAATTATGCCAAACTTTGTAAATTACACAGATTTCTGCGTTTGGACAAATTAAATCCCTATCACTTTTCATTTTACTCCTCCTTATCGCTCAACCCACCAGTTGTTACATAATAAATAGTTTCATTATCTGGAAGATTTGGACTGTCTATTAATTTTGCAACTCTGGAACCTTGCTTTCCTCTTCTCAAATATAATCTGTAAGTTGAAGCGTGTCCAACAATATTCCCCCCTATTGCAGTTGTTGGATCTCCAAACATCTGTGCAGGATTTGCCATAACCTGATTTGTGACGTAAACAGCAATATTGTAAGTTTCTGCTAATTTCATTAAATCATGCATATATCTATTCAATTTCTGCTGTCTATCTGCTAACTGTCCTCTTCCTGCAAACTCTGCCCTGAAATGTGCAGTTAAAGAATCAATAATCAAAAGTTTTATTGGCTCACCCCCTTTTACCATTTCATTAACTTTTTCTAAAAGAAGCATCTGATGGTCTGAATTAAAAGCTCTTGCAACAAATATATTTTTAAGAACTTTTTCAGAATTTGCACCTAATGCATCTGAAATCTGTTTTATTCTTGTAGCCCTAAAGGTTCCTTCTGTATCTATGAAGACTGCCTTTCCATTAGCACCCCCTTGCTCAACTGGTAACTGCACTCTAACAGCCAAAACCAACCCCAGTTGAGTCTTGCCAGAACCATATGCTCCAAAAGCTTCCGTGATGGCTCTGCTTTCAATTCCTCTCCCACCCAAAAGTTCGTCAAAATTTTTACTTCCTGTTGTTATATATGAAACATTAGACCTTCTTTGAGCATATTCCACCCCATCTTGGAATCCCAAGTCAAGCATTTCACGTGCAGCTTGTATAGCTTTTCTAGCCACAGCAGGGCTTACACCAGAAGCATCTGAGATAGTTGCTGGACTTGACACAGCCAATGACATTAAATCAAATATTCCTGCTCCTTCAAGTTTAGCGGCAACAGCAGGTCCAATTCCAGGCAAGTCAGTCAAACTTAAATCTTTATCTCCCTTCTTTTTTGTTTTCTTATCTTCTTTTTCTTCTTCGTCTTCTTTTTCCTTAGGCATTATAATTCTAAACCCCCTTTATCTCTAAGAATTCTTAAATAATTTGCAGCTCTCCCTGTACCCCTTAGAAATTTTTCTATATGAGAGAGAGTCATAGAAACTAGAAAAGAATGGTAAGTGCTTTTACAGACATAATTTCCCTCAAGATAAATTGTCTTTGCTGCCATTAAATCATAATTACGGATTTTAAACTCATTTTTTCCATTAATTTCAACCCAAGAATTATCTGAAATCTTTAATAAATCAAGAGTATTAGTTACCTTAACTTTTTCCTCAATATCTTTTCCAACCATATTTCCTCCAAATTACTTCTCTTTATAAAGATTATTTGACTAACAAATATATATTAAAAATTCTCAATTTTTTCCTTTCAAGCTTCCAACTGAGAAATTAATTCATCCAAATTAATTGGCTTAACAGAATCCACAATAAATTCCTCATTATTAAAAAAATTATTTTTCCTTACATTTCCGGAAAACATTAATTCCTTTCCAAGCAAATCCTCTATTTGAAAAGACAATCTTTCTGTGTCCTCCAAGTTATTCAACCCTAAAGCAGGAAGGTTTTCGTTGAATAAAACTGCCCTAATAGTTTCTGTTCCATCATCAAGCACCAAATTTATTAATGCTCTTTTATCAACCGACACTCCCTGTGCTCTTTCTTCTTCTGTCATCTTCTTTCCTGTTTCTTTATTTACCTCAAAAAATTTAGGCTGAAATGCTTGAACGATGAATGCTCTTAAAAGGGCATTATCTCCAATTTTAAAATCTTTTATTTTTTTCTCCTTAACTACCTTCTCCAGTTTTATGTCTTCAATTTCTTTATCACTCTTCTTAATTTCAGAAAAACTCCCGAGATGCAACTCACTCTCCCTCATAGAAGCATTGGAAATTTCAATGACATCATTTTGTTTAATTTCTCCTTTTTCAATTAAAGAAATATGATTTGTATCCCAAAAAACAACCTTTATGTTGGAAGTTTCATCTGCGAGAATGCAATTCAACACTTTTCCTTCATCTCCTTTTTGAGTTTTAAATGTCCTTACAGGAGAAAGGGTTATTATTTTCCCACAAGTATTAATCTTTCTCATTCCTGGTAAAAGCTCATCAATCTTCAATTTTTCATTCTCAAAATTAACTCCCAATTCTGCAGCAACAATCTGCGCTGCTCCTTCAGAACTAATTAAACCAGAGAGCTTAGCTCTTTTCGCCTCAATCTTTCTATCTACATCTTCTTTTTTCAAGCCAGAAAACTTAGCAATTTTTTCCACCAGCTTTTCATAATTTCCAACCACCATATGCAAAAAAAATAATCCTATTTTATAAGGATTGTGATACTAAAAGTTAATACAACAAAATATAGATAAAATCTCAAACTTTATAAACCCCTTAAAATATTCTATTTTATGACAGGAATTGCAGGAATAAAAATAAAATTAATGCCCATCTCTCCAGATGTGGATTTAAAGGAAATAGAGGATAAAACAAGGGAAATTGTAGAAAATGAGGGGGGAGTAAACAAAGAATATCAAATAGAACCAATTGCATTTGGACTAAAAGCTATAATCGCTTTCTTTCAATGGCCAGAGGAAAAAGAAATTGAATATTTGGAAGAAAAATTAAGAAGTATTGAAAATGTCCAATCAGTCCAAACAATTGACATGCGAAAGATTGCATAAAACTTATTAATCTTATTTCTTTGTTAATAAAATGAAGATAAGCAAAGAACAAATCTCAAAATTAAAAGAACAGATAATTTCTCAAATTGAATCTACTTTTCCTGAAGATACAAAATACTCTGCAATAGAACAAGTAGAATCTATGAATGAGGAGCAATTTGTTGAATTTTTAAAGAAAAATAACCGGATAAATTTGCCAGAAGGAGAGCAAGAATCCAACTTGGCAAATTCAACCGAAACCCCCTTTAGATTGATTGTTGAGAATAAAATCCCCTCTTATTTTATAGAGGAAAACAAAGATTCTCTTGCCGTTCTTGAAATAAATCCAATCTCCAAAGCACACGTGATAATAATACCAAAGAAAATTGTAAAAGAACCAGAAAAAACCCCTTCCTCTCTTTTTACTCTTGCAAAAAAAATATCCAAAAGAATAAAATCTCATTTCAAACCAAAGGATGTACTTATTTCATCTTCAGTAGTTTTGGGGGAGACAATAGTCCAAGTTCTTCCAGTTTATGATAAGGAATCTTTAATCTCTCCAAGAAATTCTGCTTCAAAAGAAGAACTTGAAGAAATAAAAAAGATACTTGAAAAAAAATCAAAACCAAAGAGAATAAAAAAACCTAAAATAAACAAAATAAAAGAGCCAAAACTTTGGCTTCCAAAAAGAATTCCTTAATTTTAATAAAAATTTCTAATAAAAAAATAAAACCAAGCAAGATAAGCAATTAAAAAAACCGGACTGAATGGGATTCCCTGTCGTATTAAAACCTTCTTATTCTTCTTTCTTAATAATTTTATTTCATCTTTAGTCAACCCATCCCAGCTGGATTTTATGAATCTTTTACCAACTCTTACTCCCTTGTAAAGCCAATCTCCTTCTGTTAATTTATTCGCGGAAATCTCCCGAATCATGCACACTTCATCAATTGCCTTGGCTGAAAAATAAAGATAAGGAGAGATAAAAGCGAGAATTGCAAGATAAATAATCAGATTGAAGAAAAAGGAAACAATTACCAAAATAAAGCACAACCCCAATGCAATATAGAAAAAGTTCTTATTTTTAGAAAATTTCTTTGAAAATTCTTTTCTAAACTCTTTAAAATTTTTTATTCCAAGCACAATACTAAAAATAAGTCCATAAATTGCTCCGGCAACTAAAAATATGAGTAAAAATACTACAAACAAGGTTAAATCCCCATTAAAACTCTCGGCTAAAGGAAGAACTGCTCCTAATGCTATCATAAGTTTTGCATCCCCTCCTGCAAATATCTTGCCATAATAAAACATATTTCCTAGAAGAAAGAAAATTGCAAACCCTATTACTCCAAAATAAAAGAAATCAAAATTTGAACTTGAAAACAAACAATAAAAAAAACGAAATCCAAGTGCAAAAATTACAAGAGAAAAATTAAGCCAATTGGCAATTTCCCTTTTCCTTAAATCTTGCACAACTGCGAATATAATCCAGATTAAACCCAGAACAGTTAAAAAAATCACCTCAAACATTTAAATAAAAAGAAAAGGTATTTTATAAAACTAATTACTTTTTTATAAAAAACAATTATCCATAATCTATCATTTTAATTAAACATTTAAACTAAAAATTATCCATCTAATAATTTAATAATAGTTAATCTTCAACCAATTTGTTTTTACACATTAACTTCTTTTCAAAAATAAATAATAATTTAATAATCCAATTATTTTTTTATTTTAACGCTTCGATATTTTCCGCCCTTAGAATACGGGTGTTTTTTTTTCTCTTTGCGTTTGCTCTTACTTTTATTTCTTTTATCACAACCGAAAGAATAATCAGAGGGCATTTTAAATCATTAAGAAGCGGGGCAAGTTACAGAGGAACATAAAGTTATTCCATACTCGGGATGAGAAGTTACTAACTCATTGCAATTTGCCTTAAACTTATCATTAGTTCCATCTTTAATATCTCTCTCTGCAGTACAAAAATCATAAGTACTGCCTGTAGTACAAGCAGCTAAACAAGCAGTTTGTACTGCTTCTATATTATTGCTCTTTAAAAGAGAAGAAAATGGACCCCATCCTGAAGTAAATCCAATAATCAAAACAATAAGCACAATTACTGCAAGAATTATAAGAACAATAGCTCCTATGCTCATCTCCTGTGCTTTTCTGTTTTTCATTTTATCTCTTTTTTCTTTATGAATTATAAAGTGGAATTGTGTTTATAAATATTTCTCATTATCTATCTAAATATTTTTTTAACTGAATCAGTAACTGTTTCTAAAACACCACGGTTTATTTTTTCTTTTTCTTTTTCCAGTCCTTCTCTGTTCTTTTCTAATTTTTTTTCTATAATTTTTCCTAACCTTGATATGAAGGTTAAGATAAAAAGAATTAAAATAAAGAAGACAATTCCCAGCCAAGGTTTATTTGGAACAAAGATTATCTTCACAAAGAGCTTGGAAATTGCACTGTATAATCCGAGTTGAGCGACTCCTACTGTAAGTGCAAGTGCGATTAACATCACAACCCATTTCGAAAAGATGCCCATAATTCCAAAAATCTTTCTAAACTGAGAGAAAAACCAAAACCACAATATAACCACAAAAAAGAAGAAAAAAGATAAACTATAATTATCTCCGAATAGAACCAAGAAAAATGGATTTATTTTTTTAAAAAAATAATCAATTCCTGAAAAAACCCCTGTACTTAAAATGTTTTGCTTCCAACTCAAAGTTAGGTTACCCCATTTACTTGAATCTGTAATATATTCTGCATCTCCCTCTGCAATATCTGTTATAAAATCTCCTCCTGCTCCCCCTCCGCCAAAATCAAAAAGACCTGCTGTGATTAATGGAAATTGTATTAAGAAAATTCCAAAAATAAAAAGGGGGATACAAAAAAAACTTGTCCTCTCAAATTTCATAGAATAAACAATTCAAAAGAGTTTTTAAATTTTATAGAAATTATGAACTTGGTTTTCTCTTAAATTCTTCCTGAATCTCTCTCATTCCCCTTATAGCTGCTTTGGTTTCTCCAGCACCATGCATTGCTTTAATTGTCTCTATTTGTGCTTTTCTTTTTGCAGCCCATTTTGCAATCGATGTGCTTCCAAGAGACAATCCAATAAAAATAACTATGCAAACTATAATTTCTATGAATATTGCTACTGTTCCTAATCCTGCTGCAATTGTTGCAAACCAGACTGCAATTTTATGAACAAAATTAGTCAGTGCTGCTGCAAGGGCAATTGCAAAAGCAATCAATAAAATAACCCATCTACTTTGAAAAATAGAAACAAGTTGTAAAATATCATACATAGCTGCAAAAATTATTAATAATATTAAAAATCCCAAAACTATTTCTCTCCAGGTCCCTGTTAAATTCAAAAATCCAAGAATTTTTCCTACCCCGGTGTCTGTATTTACAACTTGATCTGAATAGATATTATAAGTTGTATCTCCCCCATTTCCGCCAGCAGCAGAAACAATATTCAAATTCCCAAATAAATTGAAAACTAACAATGCAAAAAATAAAACAAATGCAAACCTCTTTGTATTAAACTTCATCCAGTGAATAAGATTAAAGTATTTATAAACTTTATTGGTTTTTAATATTCCAATTGTAATAAAGAAGAATCATGGATTATATTCCACTGAAAAAATTAATTTTTCTTTAGTCCAGGAAAAATCTCCTTCTTCAATTCCAGGGGAAAATTTATTCACTTTTTCTTCAAGATAGAATGTATTTAGATTTCCTGCTTCTATACGAGCATTTGCTTCTTCCATTATATCTATACTCTTAAAAAGTTTTCCTACCCTAGAAGAAGAATGAGAGAAACTAACCAATGCAAGAATACAAACCACAAGAACGCCTATAACTAAAATAGTCACAGGTAAATCTCCCCTCTTATTCATTCCATTCTTTTTATTGATTTTATGTACTTTCTTCATTTTCTAAATTAATCCAATTTTCTATTTCGTTTTTATTCTGACTATTAAGGGCATATGCGATTTCTGTTTTTGTCTTTATCAAATCTATTTCAGAATCCCCTACATTTACATTGCGATTTGAAACTAAATTTTTGGTTTTTCCCAAAGCAATAGAAGCGATAACAAAAATAACCAGAATTAAAACTATAATCAGTGTTGCAACCACCCAACTTAATGTTTCCCCTATTTGTGCCTTACGATTAAATTTTAACATTTTTTTCATTTTTCTTTACTGCTGATAAAATCTTAATTAAATATTGATTGGAAGAATCATCCACAGCATAAAATCTCCTTTCTGTACATTTAGCAAGCACAGAAAATTTTTTACTCTCCTCTTGATTAATCAGGCAATCTGCTTTCCAATTTAAATTTCCTCCAGAAATTGTGAGGACAGAATTGGATAAATTATCTATCTTGTAAAATTCCACTTCAAAAAAGTATTGCAGTGTATTATCTGAATCTCCGTTCTCAACATCAAGATTAAGCTCACATTTTTCAAGAAAACTTTCTGAAACTGAAGGATTTAAATTTTTTTCAACAAAAAAATTAGAATTTATTTCTCCCCTGCTTGAAATGCAATCTGCTAGTTTGTTTGCAAATAACTCTGATTCAACTTTTCTCACATCATAGGGGGTTCCGTAATAATTATAAGCCATTATAAACACCCCTAAAGAGATCAACATTAAGATAAAAAACCAGTAAAAGGACAAATACTTGTCTGCCCCTCGCTTTCCTTTCATTATAAATTTAAATTTATTTCTCATTTTTATTTATTGTGAGAATATACATTCCAGTATATTCATTTTGCCCATTTACTTCTGGATACGCCTTAACATCAAAATCATTAAAGAAAGCATAATTATACCCTCCATTACTAGTTAATTTCACATTCACAATATTTCCTTCTATTTTCACAATTTCCTTAAAATCAATTCCGCTTTCCTCTGCAATTTCTTTTCCCTTGCTCATATCCATCTTTATCAACATGAGGGGTTGTGCGGAATCTACAGTTAAAGCAATTTCTTTGGAATATGCCTGCTCTAAAACAATTGCACCGGAACCCTGCTTAATTAAAAACAAAGCAAGTGCAAAAAGAAAAATCCCGTTTAATATAATGTAAAGAACATTCTCAATCAATAAAGTCCCTCTTTTTCTCATTTTTTTGTATACAACAGATATAGAATAAGTAGAAAAAGATTATTAATAAAATTATCTTTTAATCAATTAAAAATTTTAACCTGAGATAATCTCCTTGCATTCGAGCATCTCAAATTTATCTGAGTTCGCTTCTATTATATTTGGGGCCATAAATTTATTCTCAACTTCCCCCCCCTCAACTACAATCGCCCTTATTTCGGGTGAATCAAAATCTTCAATTCCAGGTATCTTTGACCCAAAATATCCTCCCCCAATTTCTCCCACAGCAACAGCTGCAAAACCTACTACAGGGAGAGCTAAAACTCCTGCAGGTACAAGTGCAACCATTAAAACTCCGCCTGTTGCTGCACCCATCAATGCCCATGTAACTTCGTTAACCTTTGTAGTGATACCCATAACAATGAAATAAGGTTTTCCTAATTCAAGTGTTCCAAAAGTAACTTGTTTACCTGCCTGACTAGAAAGCGCTTGTTTTAATCCCTCGAAATTATCTTCATTAAAAATATATTGAGAGTAAGTCAAATCTCTTTCGCTATCGGGCATTTTAGTTGCAGCAAGATACTTGTAAAACTCATCCTTGTTTATTTTCCCATTTGAAAAAGGGTATATATCGGTAGTTCCAGAAAAGGCTTTAACTTCCTTCACACTATCATCAAAAAAGACTTGATCGCAAATAGAACACAGATTTTGTTTTGTAGCTCTATCCTTAACATAATTTATATCTCCCTCCCCAAACATCCACCAGCAATCCCTCATCTCTTCAGCCAGAACATCATAAACTTCATACTCTGTTTTAACTTTTTTAATTTCAGGCTTAGTCATTCCTTCACAACTTCCGTCTTTGGTAATACAAACATACTCTCTCTGGCAGTTCAATGGAGTTGCTTCTCCAACCCCCCCTCTAAGAACAACTGAAGCTTGACATATTTGTTCGTTTGTTTCCTTATGGAATTGCAGATAAACTATATACATAAGAAGAATTACAAAACTAGCTATAAGAATTACTAAAACAACAATCTGTTCAGAAGTTAATTCTCCTTTCTTTTTTTTTCTGCTATTAAAAAATTTTTCCATATCCTATTAACTTATAATTCCCATCCTCCTTAATAAAAAATATACTCCAATTAAAGCAATTCCAAAAAAAACTATCCAAACCGCATACTTTAAAATTTCATCTAAATTCATTTTAAACCTCGGTTATCAGGATTTTGTTATCCTGTTTTTTTATATTTATGAAAGTTAAATCTTTTGCTCCCTTTACTTCTATATTTAAATTTGAGTTTGTTAAATTAGCAACAACCAAACAGCTTCCTTTTCCTCTTTTATCACATTTAGCAGCTTCCGTTCCCTTGCAAATGCATAAACAATTGCTATTCAGACAGGAATTTGGTCTTTCTATTCCCAAAAAACTTAACAAATTCCACCCTTCTGGATTTGTAATACTTTGGGTTTCGTTCTCCCCATTTTCTAAAGAACTGATTATATCTCCAATTCTATTAAGATTTTCTTCTGCCTGCTCAGTTTTTTTTGCTCCGGTAATAGAGAGATATACTGCAACTATTAAACCAATTAAAAAAAGAATGCAAATTACAGCGATTACCACTTTTAAAGTTTCTTCTGCCAAAAGAAAACCCTTTTTGTTCATCTTATGATAAACTCATCCAAAGTTTAATGGGAGAGCTATTAATTCCAATGTTAGTGAAATGATCGAGTACAGAATTGCTAAAAAAAAGATACAAGCCATATGCAACTGCACAAACTACAACAATCCCCAAAATTATCTTAATTATATTTCCTATTGTTATTTCCATCTACCTTCTCCTAAATAATCCCAAAATTTTATCTAAAAAACCAATTCCTGTATCTTTAATAACAAAAATTGCCATAAAAACAATTACCAAAACCAAGACTGCTAGTATAATCCATGGAAGATAATCCATTATAATCCCTTTTATATTTTTTTTAAAAAAATTTAAATTAAAAAAACTCCCCTTTTTTTGTCTCTTTTTCATTTTTTAATAAATAAATATTACTTAATAAAAGTTACTAAATTAAGACCCTAAACTTCCAAGAACAACTGATGTTAAAATAAATAATGCAAAAGATGCAATGAGTGCTGTTATGAAATAGAACACAATTCCTTTTTTAAGATTTTGTCCTATTCTGCTTGTTTTTTCTAGCTTATCTTCTCCGGAGTCTATTGTAACCAGAGTACCTGTCAAAATGAAAATTATCTGTATAAGATAAATCCCGATTATAATTTGCAGATAATATGGAGGGACCATAGACAATTTGTCAAACATGGTGTTAATCATATTAGTATCGAATCCCCCGAAATCTGTTCCGTCTATCCCATCAAGCTTCAAATAACCTAAAATTGAAGTAATCATCAGTGCGAGAGAAACAACAATTCCCGAGAGCAGAGGTGCAAGAAAAGTCATGTTACTTTTCATTTCAGAAATAACTTCTGCTAGCATGTCTTTAAGCCGGAGAGTTATTTTTTCTATATTTTTTACATATTCTGATATGCTCATTAAACTAACTGCAGCTATTTTCAATCCTTTTTTTGAAGATTCTATTAAAACTCTCATGCTTGTTGCAATTAAATCTGAAGGGTAGTAAAGAAGAATTCCTCTTCGAGAATCAAAAATAGCTTTCTCAACACTCATGCCCATCTGCTGAATACTATAATTTACTCTTCTAAAAAAATCTCCAGAAGCCAGCCCTTTTGAAGATTCTGCAATCTTTCCAAAAACAAGTTCTGGAGGAATATTATTTCCTAATCTGTTCCCTAATTGAAACAAAGAACTGTTAAATTCAGATTCTAATTGTTTTGTTTTATTTCTTTCCTCTATCAAATTAATCGTCCTATCGTGGGCACCTATTGAAAAGAATAGCGCAATACCCAAGGGAAAAAACAAACTTAAAAATAATGCAAAAGGTCCAAAAGGCCCGACAATTCCGTTTTCTCCTTCTGCAAAATCAAATATCTTCTGAGTTTCTAATCCACTGATAAAATTTATTCCCAATTCTCCAAAAGTATAATCATGATTCAATCCAAGCATTATTGGCAAATTAGTATATTGAAATATCAAAGGTAACAATCCGATTATAAACAAAGGTAGGCAAATCAGAAATGCCCAAAGATAAGGGCTCTTAGATTTATATTGCGGATAAAGAGGATTTTTTTCAAGGTAAGAAATTTCACCATATCCTCCTGGCCTCAAAAGAAGAATTTTATCCATCATAAAAAATGCAAGGAAAGGAAGAATAAGATTATAAAGTATAAAGATGTGAGTCCATTTTATCATTCCCTGAAGCATAGCAGATGCGAGCGGAATTAAAGCAATTCCCAGGATAGGAAGCATAATTGCAAGCATGTATATATTTGTGAGGGGAGCCTTAACATCATGAGTGAACTTAAGCATTTTTTCATAAACTCCGTCAAGAATGACTTGCAAAGATTTTTCTAAGGTGGCTATTCTTCTTGCCTTGCTTGGTTCAAATAGACTGCTTTCAATAAGGTGAAATGATTCTATAAATTCTATTGAATAATCTTTCCAATTCTCAAGATAGTTATCAAGACTCTCCTTAATTGTTGAAAATTTTCCAATAGCTACATCATAAAAAATCTTTTTGAAGTCCAAGGCGAGAGGATATTGCAAATGCTCAGATGCGAATTCTATTGCTTTTTCAAGATTGGATGTATGTCTCATATATATTACCACATATAAAATTGCAGGAACCATCTGGCTCGAAGCCTTTAATCTCCATTTATTAGCTAATCTCTCTGGGTAACTATTAACATAATAAAAAAGAAAAGTTGAAAGAATAATCATTAAAAAGAAAAACAAAGTGGGAAAAGAGCCAAACACCCCCCCTTCTCCAGATTTTATTAAGGTAATTGCAACAGAGATTATAACTCCAAGAAAAAACACTGAAATAAAGGTCATAACACTTAGTGTAAGTGCTTGACTAGGCTCAATATCTAAATGGGCTATTTGGATATATTTATTTATCTTCTCCTCGTCTTTTTTAGAACCTTTAACTTTAACAGCATTTCCAAGAGTTTTACACCACCTTTCATAACCAATCAAATCCCTCGAACGTTCTTCTTTAAATTTCAAATAAGACTTGCTATCTTTAACTTTTCCAAAGTCAGTTGTCTTAATCTGGCTTTCTATTTTTCTTTCGTATTTTCTAAGAATTTCGTCTACACTTGGCTTTCTATAATCCGACATATTTACCTCTACAAAAACAAGCAAAAATTAATTAATAAATCTTTGGAGAATTGTAAAAAATTTTAGAAGTCTCAAACTTTTCTTTTTTTTATCTCTTTATTCAGCCATTCCTGCCAAAGGGGAAAGACTCTCTCACTAGTTGGCAAACCAACTTCTTGAATAATTTCATCAGAAATTCTATGAAAAGCATGGTTTGATAAGGTATTAAACTTTGCTTCAAGAATATTATAATCTTCTGTCTTTTTAGCAGTTTCAAGAATTTCTTTTTTTATCTTTGCTCTCAAAAGAATATTATCATAAACTGCATCCCAATTTCCAGCCCATCCTCTTATGTTAGAGGCAACATCTTTTATTATTTCGCTATCCCCATTAATTAAATCCTCTGTTGGTTCAAGTTCATCTTTATCTACATTATATTTTAACAAATCCACAAATCCCTTTTCTAACATAGGGTCTCTCTTCCAATGCTTTCTAACTTCTGTAAGCTGAAGCATTCTCTTCCAAGAATGTAACCCGTCTGGAGATTTTATTGGATTGCAAATAAGAATTGAATCTGTGGCTTTGAAACTAGTTGCTGGAACTTCCAAATCATTAACAACTCTGTCAAACACCCCATAAGGAGATGCACCGTGAATTGTTCCTGCAACAACATTAGCTAGAGCACCAACTCTCATCGCCTCATAAAGTGCTTTAGCTTCAACACTCCTAACTTCTCCAATAATTAAACAGCTATCCCCAAGTCTTAAGCTTGTTCTTATTCCATCATCAGCAGAAACTTCTGTAGTTGATTTTAATAATGCAGAACGCACCTTCATCCTTAAGATATTATAATTTAATTTTCTTAGGGATTCCACAGGTAATTCAAGTGAATCCTCTATCACGATTATTCTATGCTTGGGAATAATTTCAAGCATCAAACTTCCTAACAAAGAAGTTTTACCTGAGCTTCTTGTTCCGGCAACCAGGAGAGTTCTTGCACCATCGATTAAGAAGCTCATCAATCCAGCAGCAAATGGGTTTATCATCTTATTTTGAACAAAAAGAGGCAATGTCCACGGACTTTCTCTATGCCTTCTTATAGCATATGCCAACCCTTCTGAAGAAAGCGGTTGTTGAATAACGGCAATTCTCGATCTTAAATTTCCAATTTCAAGTTGTGTATCTAAAATTGGATTGGATTCATCCAGGGGTCTTCCCGAAATCATTCTAAATTTTGCCGCCCAAGAATCAGCATCTTCTTGACTAGGGAGAATATTTGTAAAACACTCGTCATAATCTTGATGGATAACAAAAATGTTTGTTTGAGGAATGGGCGAGTTTAGAAAGATGTCTTGAAGTTTCTTATCCTGAAGAAGAATCTCGATAATTCCAAAACCAATAGTATGCCTAACTAAAATAGAAGAAAGCATGTTTAAAGTAGAATAATCCAGCTTAATTCCCTTGCTCTGTGCTAAATCCCTAAGCAGGTCCTTAGAAATGTTCAAAAAAACTTGCCTAATTCTTTCGGTGTCTGTAAATTCCTCTGCTTTTGGCTGATGCTCAATCAAGACCCCACGTGCCAAATTTAACAACATATTATGGTCTTCACTTAAAACATTTTCGGGAGGAACTAAATGATATAATAATTTTGATTCATTTTTTTTCTTCAAAATTGTGACTAAAGATTCATCGTGCTCTCCGTTAAAAATTTTATACTGGTCTATAATCTCTGCATCTGTAGGCAAATCAGAAATCATTCTTGTGAAAGTGAAATTAGCTATAACATCTGGTTTAAAAATTTTGAAATAAATCTCCCTATCTCCTCTTCTATAATTTTCAAGATACGGAAGCGCTTCCTGAAGAATTTTAGTGCCCATAAGAAGATTGAATACTCTTTCAAGAAGCGAAAGATAATTTCTTTGGTCTGACTTAAGAGAATCTCCTAATTTTTCAAGGAAAATTTTTTCTTCTATGATTATCTTTTTTAGCTGAGAGTATGCCGCCAATGGGTCTTTTTTTAGAATATATAAAAAAGAAAATATTTGATTATATCTTTTAGAAAAAAATTCTTGATTAAAAGTAACGAGCTTTTCTTGAGATAAGATTTTTTCCTGCTTAAGAAGAGAAACATATAATTGGGCAATTTCTAGAAGATAACTAGTTTCATTAAAATCATAATTGTAATTCTTCTGCTGGACAAAAACAATTCTCGAAACATGGGGGTTTTCAATTAAAGCGTCTATTGTTCTCTCCATAACTTCGGGATATTCGGAAAGACTTGGAACATAAGGTGCTCCAAGATAATTAATGTAAATAACATCCTCTCCCCCTTCTCTTCTTACCTCATAAGAATAAATCTCCTCTTCACTCTCAAATTTCATTTAGAAAAAAATCATTTAGACTTTAAATTATTTTGTATAATCCAAACAAATTTAAACTCTTTTTGTATTTATATCGCATGGAAGGACAGGAGTATGAAAATTCTTTTTTTACTGAAACAAGCACAAAAGTTCGAGATTTGGAAGAAAAACAAAGAATACTCAAGGACAGAGTTATTTTAATCGGACAAAATATGATAGAATTTAAAGAAGATTTCTCAAGAACATTTCTTGAAATAAAAAAAGAAATAGAAATTCTAAAAAGAGACTTAGAGAGATTAAAGTCTTTTCTTGAAAGTGCTTCAAGCGAATTCTCAAAATTTGCTAGAAAAGAAGATTTAGATATTCTTTCAAAACAGGCAAAGATGTTCCAACCGTTAGATTTGTTAACAAAAAAAGATTTGGCAAATATGGGAATCTCTTTTAGGGGAGCAGAAAAATTAAAAAACAAATAAAAACTTATAATTACAATGAGAATTTTAGAAGAAATAAATAACATGAGAAATCAGGGAATGAGTGACAGAGAAATTTCTGGTGCTTTGCAAGAAAAGGGCCTTACACCAAGGACGATTGATGACGCCTTTAATAGGATAAAAATAAAAAATGCAATAGTTACAGAAAATGAAGAATTAATAGCTCCTGCACCTATTCCTAACAGGGAAAGTGGAGAAGCTTCTCAAAGCTTTTACACTCCAAAACGTATGGAAGTGGAAAATCCTCCTGAAGAGATTTATGCTACTCCAATTATTGAAGAAACAACTTCTTCTAGAGAGGGAGGATACTCGAATGAGGAATATTCTCCAAGTACCAATGAAGAATATTATCCACAGGAAGGATATGGAGAAGTTGAGAGCGGAGGGGGATATGATTCGGAGACATTTATTGAAATTGCGGAACAAGTCTTTTCTGAAAAGATAAAAAAAGAGCAAAATCAGATTGAGGCGTTGAATGAATTTGCAACTCTTGCTGAAACAAAAATAAGCAATAATCATGAGAGAATAAAAAGGATTGAAACAATAATAGACAAGCTACAAATTGCTATTCTTGAAAAAGTCGGTTCGTATGGTAAAAATTTAGAATCAATAAAAAACGAAATGGAAATGATGCAAAATTCTTTTGAAAAAATAGTTCCTAAACTTCATGAAACAAATTCTAAACATAAAAAAACATATTCTGCTAAATAAGTTTTAAATAAATTTAAAAGAGAAATTATTCATCTTCTCCGAGTAACCTTGAAAGAACATTTGTAACTCTTGGCCTATCTTTATTAGGTTTAATACTTGTTGTGGCTATAACTGCAACAACTATTGCAAGGAAAATTATAAGAGCTCCATACTGTCTCCAAAAGTAAGAAAATCCTCCCCCACTAAAGAATCCCCAGCCCATTGCATTCATTGAAGTATAAATTACAACAATTACTATTCCAAAGACAAGAATTACGAGAGTTACCATAAACCAATTATTTGATTTATTTGTGGGTATAAATAACCCCCCTAAAACTAATAGAATAAGAATTATAGATAAAGCAATTCCCATTCGTGGAAAAATTTCTGCAAAAAATAATGAAACAACATTAAACTGCAAAGAAAGTAAGGAAACAGCGAGAGCAATTATTGCATTTATTCCCTTGTTTTGATTAATCTCGTTGCCCTGTTTAGTTGCAAATATATTCAGCCTCATTAAAAGTCCGAAGACTAATGCAAAAATAAGAAGAAAAGGAAGCATGTATTCAAAAACTCCGGCGCTTTCCCATTGAGCAAACAATTCGCCAATAGACCCTCCGCCAAAATATCCAAAAGATGCAAGTATACTCAACCCCTCTATCATATTATATCTTTATTTAATATTGTTTAAATATGTTTCGCATTATTTATTTCTTACTTCCAGTTCTTAACATAACAGCCAATGCAATACCAACTAAAACAAAGAACAAAATATTGGTCCAGAATGATTCGCTCCAATCAGATTGGAATAATTTTCCAAGAAGTCCGCTAGCATCAACTCCTGCTGCCCAAAGAACAGCAATTGTAACTCCAATTGCAATTAGAATTCCAACAAATATCTTAAATCCCTTTGAAGAATTTTCAAATATCTTGAGACTATCTCCCCCCATGACAAATCCCCAAAGCAAAAGAACAATAAAAACCACGATTAATGCGATTACTAAAAATAAAATTAAATTGCTAACTATTATTTTTGGAAAAACAGCACTTACGAAAATAAAAGCAATAACAAATGCTATAAGAGCATTGAGTTGTTTCTTCTCTTCTCCAAAGATCTTAGTTCGATCGAGAATCGCAAAGAGTACGAAAAAAATCAGACAGAAGGGATATACAAAATTTACTAAAATCGGACTTTCAAAAATAAAATTTCCCATCTATGCCCCTTTTTTCTCCTTTTTATCTCTTTTAATTAATCTATAGGAACTTCTTCAAACCCAGATTCCTGGCTTGGCAAAGCTGATTTAGATATTATAAAGACATCGCTTATTGATTTAACAAATTGATGGGGAATTATAACTCCTCGTGCACCCCCAACTAAAGAGAGCACACTCCCTCCAACCCGAATCCTCCAACCATCTACCTTATTTTCTCTAAGATTAGCTTCTTCAACTTCTCCAAAGAAATCCCCGGAGTCGGTGAAAACCCTTTTTCCTATCACTTCTGAAATTCTTTTTATTTGCATACTAGTTTTTATAATATTTCATTTAAATACTTTTCCATAATCCATAAGATATTTTATATAATCCAGAATATAACAAGATTTATAAAAAAATATTTCCTAAAAAAAGCATGATAAACCTGAAAGAAATAGTGACAATCATTATTTGCTCAATTATAATCGCTTTTTCGAGCACGCTTGCAAAGATTTTTGAGATAAATGTCTTCTTGTATGCCCTTTTGGCAGTTTTTATTTTAATTTTGGTAAACTCCCTGATAAAAAAACTGGTTGCGTATTTTCTTGAATCAGAAATAGAAATTGACATTTGGTCTTTTAGAAGATGGGGCTATAAAAGAGGGCAATCTTTCAAAAAAGGATTTCCTGCAGGAGCGTTTTTCCCTCTATTATCTAAAATAATTCTTTTTCCATTAGCCGGATTTGTTTGGATGGCTTCCCTTGTATTTGAGGTAAAAGCTAAAGTTTATCATGCGGCAAAAAGACACGGGATGTATGCATTTTCGGAGATGACAGAATGGCATGTTGGACTTATTGCTGCATCAGGAATATTTTTAAATCTAATCCTTGCTTTTGCATTTTATTTCATAGGAGGAGATTTTGGAATGGTCTTTGCAAAGTTTAATATCTGGTTTGCTTTCTTTAATATGATTCCAATATCCAACTTAGATGGAAATAAAATCTTCTTTGGAAATATAATCCTTTGGAGCTTTTTGGCAATAATAACCTTAATTGGACTTGGCTATACCTTCTTCTTGGTTTAAAAGAATTTATAAAATCAACGCGGTTTAAAAGAATTAATGGAATTTTTAAGCAAGATTACACCAAGATTATATCAACATAAAATATTTGAAACATGCAGGGAAAAAAACTGCTTAGTTGTTCTTCCAACAGGGCTTGGTAAGACCCTCATAGCTTTAATGTTAACAATAGAAAGAATGAAAACATTTCCAGGAAAAAAAGTTCTTTTTCTTGCACCAACAAAACCCTTAGCAGAACAACATTTGGATTATTTTAAGAAAAATCTTCCTGAACTTTTCGGAGAGATGCAACTTTTCACAGGAAGCGTAAATGCAGAAAATAGAAGGAAAATATGGAGAACAGGAGACATAATCTTCTCAACGCCCCAATGCATTGCAAATGATTTGAAAAACAAGTTATATGATTTAAAAGAAGTTTGCCTCTTAATTGAAGATGAAGCACACCGATGCATAAAAAATTATGATTATAATTATATTGCACAGGAATATATAAAACAAGCCATTTATCCAAGAATAATAGGTTTAACAGCCTCCCCCGGAAGCGAAAAATCAAAAATAAAAGAGATATGCAAAAATCTCTTCATAGAAGAAGTTGAACTACGTAGCAGAGATAGCCCAGATGTAAAAGAATATCTTCAGGAATTAAAATTTGAAAAAATAATGCTGGATTTCCCTCCTGAATTTGAAGAAATAAGACAGGTTTTATTAAAAATATTTGGGGAATATGTAGAAGAGTTAAGAATCAGAAGAATCCTCTTTGGTTCTGCTTCTAAAACCGAATTAATTAATCTTCAAAAAAAGATATCCGGACTTTTAATAAGAAACCCGGGAAATTTTAATTATATGCTTGGCGCGAGTGCATGTGCCCAAGCAGTAAAAATACAACATGCTTTAGAGCTTCTGGAAACTCAAACTCTAGAGGGATTTAATAAATATCTAAAAGCTTTATTTGAACAGGCATCAAAAAAACAAAGTAAGGGGGTTGTTAAACTTGTTTCAAAACCAGAATTTAATTTCGTCTTTATGCGCTCCAATGAATTATTATCAAAGAAGAAAGAACATCCAAAATTACAAAAATTAATAGATTTAATTGAAAGAGAAAAGATAGAAAATCCAAAAATAAAAATGATTATTTTCACCCAGTTTAGGGAAACAGCGTCTAATCTCTCAAAAAGAATAAATGAAATTGAAAAGATAAAAGCAAAAGTATTCATAGGACAAGCAAAAAAAGATGGGGGGGAAGGATTAAATCAAAAACAACAAAAGAAAATAATTCAAGAATTTTCAGAAGGAAAAATAAACGTCCTGTGTGCAACATGCATAGCAGAAGAAGGATTGGATATTCCTGAAGTAAATATCGTTATATTTTATGAACCAATTCCTTCTGCAATACGAACAATCCAACGTGCAGGAAGAACAGCCAGATTAAAAAAAGGAAAGATAATCATGCTAATAACAAAAAAAACACGCGATGAAGCATTTTTTTATGTTTCAAAATCACGTGAAAAGAAAATGAAAACAGCTATAGAAAGTATCAAAAATGATTTTGAAAACGAAAATAAAAATAAAATCGAGATTCAGAGAAAATTAGAATAAAATTATTCCTCCTGCCGTTTAAGCAAATTCAATCCAATTTTGCTTAAGATAACTAAAAGTAATCCAAGAAGGAATGCAATCAAGGCAATTAAAATTAATTCTCCTTTTGATCGGTTTAATCCAAGAATTCCAATGATAATACCTATAATAATGAGAAATATACCAATTATTAAACCAGTTATTTTTTTAAATTTCGTTTGTGCAATTTCAATTTGCCTTAGTTCATCTAAAACCATTTTTAAATTACAATCCTTGTTTATTATGGTGAGAAATCTTTTTAACTAAAAATTCTCTAATTTCCTCGGCATGCTCAATAGAGACAGCAGGAATGTGCCCTTCTGAAAACATTCCCCCTCTTCCCGAACCAGCATACATGGAATAACCTGCAGTCTGAATATCCACTGTTGAAAAACCAACTATTCTAGCTAAAATACCTCGGGTAATATCCACATTTTGAATTCTTCCATAAGGGATAGATTTATATCTTTTCACAATAACTCCTTTTTCTATTTTAAGGGAATCCTCGGTAAATTCATATTTCCAGTTTTTATATACCCAATGAACAAATAATTCTCCTATTAAAATTGCCAAAAGCAAAGCCACAAGAGGAAAAATTATTAAACTTGATAAATCGCTAAAAAACTCTATTCCGAAAGGAATCATAAAGAGGCCAAAAAAAACAAATAAAAAAATTAAACTAAAGTATATTTGAACTCTAAACAACCATTTCGCGCCTTTATGTAAGTGATGCATATTATCTCAAGTAAAAACAAATTTATAAATATAACTATTTCTCTTATCTAAAAATGAAAACAATCAAACCCATTCCTATATTTAATATCTTCTCAAAAAAAGACCAGGGGACTAGAAAAGAGGAGCCAAAAGAAACAATTTTTATAGACTATCGTGAAAAAAATTCTCTAGTTGCTTCCTATTTAATAAAACACGGATTAAAAATAGAATTTAAAGAATTAAAGGTGGGGGATTATCTTGTGAAAAATACAATCATTGAAAGAAAAACAATTTCAGATTTTATTTCTTCTATGATAAACAAGAGATTGCTCAGACAAATTGAAGAATTAAAACAATACCCAAATAGGTTGTTAATAATAGAAGGAATTTCGGAGAGAGAGCTTTATAATGATGCAGAGGAAGGAAGCAGAATGCACCCAAATGCAATACGCGGTTTTTTACTTTCAATAATTCTCAAGCACAAAATACCTGTTTTATTCACAAAAGATTCGGAAGATACTGCAAGATTCATTAATCTTCTTTCAAAAAAGAAAGAAAAAGAAATTAACCTCAATGCAAAAAAGAAAACATTGGATAAAAAAGAACAATTGCAATTCATAATCGAAGGATTTCCTGGAATCGGTCCAAAAAAATCAAAAAAATTATTGGAAAAATTTGGAACAATTCAGAACATAATTCTTGCTCCAACAGAAGAATTGGAAAAAATCTTGGGAATAAAGGCAAAGCAAATGCGAGAAATAATTGAAAAGAAATATTAATTTATTTTAACCCAAATTCTTCTAAGAGAGCATACTCCGGACCTTCTTTTTTTAATTTAGATTCTATAAAATAAAATTTATCCACAATAAAGAACATTTTAGGGATATTTATTCCCTTTAAATTCCCCAAAAACTTTTTCTTATCTTTAATTTTTTTCACTCTTGCTATTGTTAAATGTGCCATAAATCTTTTTTCTCCTTCATACAATTCAGATAAAGCCCTGTCTATTTCTTTTTGAAAAGCTTCACAGTTGTTAAGCCCCAACCAAATAATTCCATGGTTATATTTATCAAAAAAACCAATCTCACAAATTTCAGCTTCAAATTTATTAAAATTAATTTTCTTTAGTCTCTCTTTTATTTCTTCAGATTTTTCAAATGAAATTTCTCCTAAAAATTTTAATGTTAAATGCAAATTTTTAAGTTCTGTTTTATTCCCAATAAATTCCGGCAATTTCTCCTGAATTTCCTTAACTTCCATCAAAATCTTTGTCGGCAATTTTATTGAAATAAATGTTCTCATTTTAAAGCAATTCGCCCAAGATTTTAGCTCCAAGTTTAACCGTTCTTCCGTCTCCATCTTTATCTGGGTTTATCTCCACTATGTCCAAGCCCCTTAAATTCTTTATCATATTTATTCTCTGAATTAAGTAAATAAATTCGCGGGAAGTCAACCCCCCCACTTCATTTCCATATCCTGTAGCAGGAGCAAAAGCAGGATCAATTACATCTATATCTATTGAAACATAAAGCTCTTTTCCATTTGAAAATTCCATGATTATATCACAACTATCTTCTATATTTAGTAAAATTGAATTAAGAGAAAGAATTTTTATTCTTTTTTCCTTCAGAAAAGCAAGTTCAGATTCGTAAGAGTTCCTAATCCCAACGAGTAGAATATTTTCTGGGGGAAATCCATCTTCAATCAATTTCCTAAGCCATTCTTCATGGGTCGGTTCTTTCATTGCTTCCATGCAGTCAGGATGGGCATCAAATACAATTAAACAAGGTTTCTTTCCAGAAGTATCACAATAATCAAGAAAAGCGCGTGTTATGGAATAGCTAATTGAGTGATCTCCTCCAAGAAAAACAGTCTTTGGTTTTGTTTTATAAATTTCAAAGGAATTCTTATAAATTAATTTATTTGCAATTTCCAAATTTTTATTATCCAGATGAATCTCTTCTATGTCTAATTTATCCACATCTATGGGATTTCCAAGTTCACTGGAATATATTTCTCTGAGAGAATTCAAAATAGCATTTCCCGCTTTCTCGCATCCTTCTGTTTTTCCAAGTCCGTTTATTCCAGGCACTTTTACTATAAACATAATTTTATACAACAGGACACCTTTTTAAGATTATTCCTTGGGAACTAAAGCAAAAAAACTATAATCCTTTTTTACATTATCTGCAAGTTTTCTTACGTCGTTTAACTTTACTTGAGAAATTTTCTTTTCAAAATCATAAAAGGTTTTTGCATTTCCTTGAATTTCGCTTGCTAACAGACCAATCATCTGAATTTGAGAATCTTCCATAGAGGTATAATAATTTCCAATTAGTTGCTCTTTAACTTCTTTTAATTCCTTTTCTTCCAGCTCTTTAGACACCTTATCAAATTCTTCTAAAATTAGTTCCTTAACCTTGCTCACGTTTTCTTTCATTGTCCCAACATAAATTAGATTATAAGCAAAAGTTTTATTTATTGAAGATTCCCCTTTTACAGCATAAGCCAAATTTCTCTTCTCCCTTATTTCTGCAAACAGACGAGAAGACATCCCCCCTGCCATCAATGCATTTAAAATGAGAGAAGCATACGATTTTTCATTCTCTGCCAGAGGAGCGTGATAAGCAAAAGCTAAACTTGCTTGATCTATGCCAAAACGTTCTTCAGTTTTAGATTTATTTCTTAAATTAAATTTATTAAATGGAACTTTCCCCTGTTCATTACTAAAATGTCTCTCTGCAAATTGAACTAAAGAATCAAACTCTGCATCTCCAACAACACAAAGAATTAGATTATTCGGGGTATATATCTGCTTAAATTTTTTAATCATTTTTTTCCGGGTAATTGAATTCATTGTTTCGGATGTTCCTGCAAGATTTATGCCCATAGTCTTATCATAAAGAGCCTTTTGTATTTCATCAAAGGCGTGCATCCTAGGGGTATCGTGATACATTTTAATTTCTTCAAAGATAACCAATCGTTCTTTTTCAAGTTCTTTTTCATCAAATAAAGGATTCTTAACCATATCACATAAAACATCTAATGCTACATTCAGATGCTTAGAAGGAATTTTGCACCAGTAAGCAGTAATTTCTTCCGAGGTAAACCCATTTAATTCTCCTCCTCTTTTCTCAATTTCGTCTGCAATTTTTTTAGAATTTCTTGTGGGGGTTCCCTTGTAAAGCATATGCTCAATAAAATGAGAAATTCCTTTTTCCTCTTCTTTTTCATTAACACCCCCGTTTCTAACAGCAAAGGCAACGCTCACTACCGGAAGATTTCTTTTTTCTAAAATAATAGTCATTCCATTTTTCAAGACTTTTCTATAAAAATTCTGCTTCATAAGAATAAAAAAAGAAATTGGTTATTTAAATTATTTGTTAGTAAAAATAACATATCTCTCGCCCCCCAGTTCAAATTCTTCTAAAATTTTGAAATTTTTATCGATAAATTCAATTATCCAATTTCGAGTTATTTTAAATTTCTCTCTCCTTATCATACTTCGAGTAGCAAAACTTACAACAATTTTATCTGCCATGGGAACTATTTCTGTAAGTAATTTTTTGGAATAATCTCTCTCTAGCATCTCTAAAGAATCAATAACTTTCAATAAAAAAATTATTTTCTTTCCTTTAACTTCTTTAATTAACTTCTTTATTTTTTCCAGTTCAAACAAGCTTACAGAGATTGCCTTTCCATCTAGTTTATTTTTCTTAAAATAGAAATTCATTAAACTTACAAGTTGCCCCATGGATTCTATTGCAGTATAATGCACCCTTCCTGGGAAATATTTGTAACTTAATCCGTTAATTCCAGCGCCCAAATCAAAAATGCTTATTTTCTCTCTTGCCCCTTCCAATATCTTCTGGTAAATTTGATTATAGTAAGGGAGTCTTTCTCTTGTTGAAAGATGCTTTCTTAAAATCCATTCTTCATTTTTATCTTTCAAAGAAAGAATTTTATGACTAGTGAATGCAGAAAAAACTTTTCTCAGTAAATCCCTAGTCAAACTTACTTTTTCCTCGTCTGAGCATTCTCTTTTTTCAAATTTTTTAAAAGCAAGTTCAACGTCTTTTGCTGGGAGTTGGGAAAAATCCTGCTTTTCAATTATTTTTTTTATTAAACTTTCCCTATCCATAACGTTATTAAAATAAAACTTCCTTAATAAGTTAACTAAATAATGAGATGCTTTATTAACCTTAAATACAAAATCCGCGGGAAGTTTACAAAAGAAACCGGAGGTATCTTTTAATGCCCATTAATGCCCATCCAGAGTATATTGCGGCAGAAGGAGAATATCTGAAAGCCAAGACTCCTGAAGAAAAAATAGAAAAGCTAAAAAAGATGATTTCTTGCGCCCCTGCCCATAAGGGGGGAGAACACCTTCGTGCTCAACTAAAATCTCGTTTAAAAAGATTTCAAGAACAATTAATCAAGTCAAAGAAAGCTGGCAAATCTTCGAGTATAGGAATAAAAAAAGAGGACATGCAAGCTGTTTTCGTAGGAAGAACCAATTCGGGAAAATCTTCTTTATTAAAAATATTGACAAATTCTGAACCAAAAATAGCAGAGTATGAATTTACAACAAAAAACCCAATATTGGGAACATTATATTATGAAAATGCGAATATTCAACTTATAGAAATTCCCGCTGTTGGTTCCGAATTTTATTCTAAAGGAATTGTTCATACTGCAGACACAATACTGGTTTTAATAACTGCCCTAAAAGAAATAGAACCTATTCTTAAAGAATTAAAGACAGAAGGAAAGATAATTATTGTATTCAATAAAATAGATTTATTAGAAAACAATGAAAAAAGAAAGATACAAGCAACCCTTCAATCTAAAAAATATAATTTTGCTTTAATTTCAACAAAAACATTAGAAGGAATTGAAGAATTAAAAGAAAAACTTTTTCAAAGCTTTGGTAAGATACGAATTTATACAAAAGAGCCAGGAAAAGAAAAAAGCAATCGTCCGATAATTCTAAATCCAAACTCTACTGCAAAGGATGTAACAGAGAAAATATTAAAAGGATTTTCAAAAAGAGTAAAGGAAACAAAAATTTGGGGTCCGTCCAGCAAGTTTCCTGGACAAAAAGTGGGATTGCAACATGAATTGAGGGATTTGGATGTTGTAGAATTTAGAACTAAATAAATTTAAAAAATAGTAAAAATTATTTATAATTTTTTCTTATTGGAGCAATAATTTTCTCCAGATATTCTTCTGTTGCAGATTTTAAATCCGAGGGATGGAGCTTTTTTTCTAAATACGTTTTTTCTAGCTCTTTATAATTCTTAAAAGATAAATTTCCCCCATATTTTTCTGGTCTTTTTATTTCAATCTTTTCATGTCTTGGAAAAATAATTAATTGCATGATTTGAAGAATTGGATTTTCTTCAATTATTCCTTCAGGACAATACGCTCCATTTATTGTTTTTTTTATTTCGTCATAAGTATCGATAACACTTATTCCAGAACCGGGAATGGACTTTGACATTTTTTGTCCAGGTCCCTTTAAAGAGGTTATTAATGGTGTATGAATTGCAACAAATTTATGTTTTAGAATATTTGCCATGTCTTTTCCCATCATATGAACTTTTCTTTGCTCAAGCCCTCCAAGAGCGACGTCTAGCTTTAACTCTTTTATATCTGCTATTTGCATTAAAGGATACCAAAGCTGAGAAATAGTTGCATTTTCTGCATCTCTTGCAATTTCTTGCATACTTCTCAGTCCTCTTTGAATAGTGGCGTTTTGCGCCAAATTCATAACTTCGAGCTGATAATCCTTCTTAAATTGAAAGTCGCTTCCAAGAACAACTTCTGCATTTAATCCAATTGCTTTTATTGTTTTCCTCCAATTTTCAACTGCTTCTTTAATTTCCTCTTCAGAACCTTTTCGGTTAAGAAGTGCATGAATATCTGCGAGAAGAATAATTACTTTAAATCCTGCTTTCTCTAAATCCATTAGTTTGGTTATTGTTACAAAATGCCCCAAATGTAAAGGTCCGCTAGGCTCATAACCGCAATAAACAACCGGGCTACTTTTCTTTTTGAGTATTTCTTTTAGCTCATCCTCTGTAACTATCTCCACCACATTCTTTTTTATTAATTTCAATCTTTCTTCAACATCCATTTTCTTAGTCATAGAAGTAATCAAACTAAAGAATTATTAAAACTTTCTTTTTTAAACAATGTTTAAATATCTTGTTTTTTTAATTAAAATATGAAAAAAGGGGCGGTGGGAATTCTCTTTGATGAACAACAAAATCTTGGAGATGAAGAAAAAATATTCTTAAATCTTGCAAAAAAGAAAAAAATAAAATTAGTTATGATTAACGCTGCTAAAAGAATAGATGAAAAAGAACTTGAAGAAAAAATAAAAGACTGCAAAGTTGTTTTTAATAATACTGCAGAAAATTTAGGGATGGAAATTGCAAAAACAATAGAGGCGCTTGGGAAAAAAGTTGTGGATTCTCCGGAAGTTTATTATTTTATAGAAGACAAATGGATGTTTTTTATAAGATGCAAAGAGAACAATATTCCTGTTCCGGAAACCATTTTGCTATCTGAGAATATAGAAATCTCAAAAAAGAAATTAAAAGATTTTAAAAAATGGCCTGTAATCTTGAAAAGAGTTTATGGCACATGGGGAGAATATGTGGAAAAGGCGGAAAATTTAAATCAAGCAGAAAAAATAATTAGGAAATTTTGGAAAAAAGGATCAGAAAGATTACCTATAATAGCGCAGGAATTTATACGTTCTCCGAGTTACAGAATCACAGTTATTGGAGGAAAGGTGGTTCAAACAGCGATAAAAGAAAATATTGGATGGAAAGCGACAGGAGTTTATGGAAAAAAATTTAAAAAATTTAAAATAGATTCCAATTTGAAAAAAGTAATAAAAAAAATAAACAAATTCTCCAAGATGAACATTTATGGTATCGACCTCTTGAAAAAAGGGGACAAATGGTTTGTTCTTGAAATAAATGCTGAGCCCGGATTAGATTTTTTTAAGAATGAAAGAAAAAAATTGATTGGAAAAGTTTTGAATTTTTTGAATAATTCAAAATAGAATTTATCTTAAATTTGGCTTATCATAAAGCCCATGTAATTTTTTTATTTCGCTTAAATTTATCTCAGAAAGAATTAATCCTTCTTTATCATTTATCTCTGATAAAATCTTGTGGGGGGAACATATTGCAGAATAGGAAACTAAATCCTTTTCCCCAGAAGCAGGATTACACAAAGCTACAAAGAAAATATTTTCAAATGCCCTTGCCATAATTAAAGATTTCAGAGTTGCTCTCTCTTTTTTTCTATGCTTTTCCTCATACTTTCTTGCATTATGGGCACGAAGCTCATATGCCCAGTAAGTTGGACAGAAAACAATTTCTGCCCCTTTTTTTTTCAGCTTTTTAAATAATTTAGGATGAGCTAAGTCCCAACAAATTGCAATGCCTATTTTCGCAAAATCTGTTTTAAAAACTCTAGATTTTTTTCCGGAACTAATGCCCTCGCTATCTCCATAAAGATGTATCTTTTTATAATTACCATAAATTTCTCCTTCTCGATTTATTAAGATTGCAGTATTATACGCCTTTTTGCCTATTTGAATATCATCTGTAACAATGCACCATATTGAATTCTTTTTGCACTCTTCTCTAATTTCTTTTATTAATTTCCCCTCAAAATGTAAAAAAGCATTCTCATGTATACACGATTCAGGAAAACAAACTAAATCTGCATTTTTTTTCTTGGCCAACCGAATATATTTTTTTATTTTTTCAACATTATGCTTTTCTGAATTGTCAAAATATCTTATCTGAGCAAGAGCAATAAGTGGATTTCTCTTTTTCATACATCTATATATAAATACTAATTTAAATACTTTTTTTGAGAATGTTATTGCAATTAATAATTGCCTTGCTCATTGGAATATTAATTGGTGTATTCACAGGCTTATTTCCGGGGATTCATATCAATCTTGTAGGGGCATTTTTGGTTGCTCTTTCTTCCACTTTGCTTGCAGGGATTTCTCCAATATATCTTATTGCTTTTATTGCATCTCTTGCAATAACCCATACTTTTATTGATTTTATTCCTAGTATTTTTTTGGGGTGCCCTGATGCAGATACAGAACTCTCTGTTCTACCCGGACATGAGCTCTTAAAACAGGGAGAAGGGCATTCAGCAGTAATGAGAACAGCATATGGAGGATTAATTTCTGTTTTTATTTTGACAATTTTGGCATTTCCATTTTCAATAACCCTCTCGTGGATTTATCCAATAATACAGAAAGCAATCCCATTTATACTAATTTTTGTGTGTTCTCTAATGATTTTTTCTGAAAGGAAAAAATTTTCAGCTACGCTTGTTCTTGTATTGACTGGCGTTTTAGGACTTTGTGTATTAAATTTAAATTTAAAAGAGCCCCTTCTCCCCCTCCTTTCAGGATTATTTGGGAGTTCAACTATGCTTATAAGTATAAATCAAAACACACGAATACCAGAGCAAAATACAAATTTTGAAAAATTAAATTTTAAGAAAATGTACAAACCAATTTTAGCAGCTTTGATTGCTTCTCCCCTTTGTGGCTTCCTTCCTGGTCTTGGGGGAGGACAAGCGGCAGTAATAGGAAATCAAATTTCAAAATCAGAAAGTAAAGAGTTTCTTGTTCTTCTTGGGGCAGTAAATATTTTGGTTATGGGACTTTCTTTTATCTCTTTGTATGCTATTTCTAAAACAAGAACAGGTGCCGCCGCAGCAATCCAATCTTTAATAGGAATTCCGGATTTTAACATATTAACCCTGATTATTCTTATTTGTTTACTCTCTGGGATAAGTTCTTTTTTCCTAACTAGATTTTTATCTTTGAAATTTTTAAAAATAATAGAAAAAATAAATTATAAAAAACTTTCAATATGGGTTTTATCCTTTTTATCAGTAATAATCCTTTTAATTTCCGGTCTTTTAGGTTTTCTTGTATTTCTTATTTCAACTGCAACAGGAATTTATTGTATTAAATTAAATGTAAAAAGAACTCAAATGATGGGGTGCTTATTAATTCCTACAATAATTTTATATTTATTTTAAAAATAGTCTGCGAGAGCTCTTTGTTTTTCCAGTTCTCTTCCAAAAACAGCATCAATGTATCTTTTAACTAATTCTAAATTTTGTTGCAGGTAAGTAGAGAGATTGTATTTCTTAGCTAAATTCAATGCAGAATCTAAATACTTTTTTATTCCCCCTTCATGAATTGTAAAAATTAATTTTCCCCCACATTTAGGACAAACTCCGTTGAGGGGGGGTCTTCTCACAATTTCATTACAAGAAACACATCGAAATTCTTGCATTGAAAATTTTCTAAGATTACCTCTTATGTCTCTTATAAAATGTCTGTCAATAATTAACCTAGCTGCATCTGCTGTATCTACTGAACGAAGTTTTTCCACAAGTTCCATTTGATGTTCTACTTTATCTTGCATTGTTACTAACTTCTTATATGAGGAGCATAAAACTCCCTCATTAAAATTGTTTGTAGAATGAGTAAATCCTGCTCCGATAAATGGATTTTCCCCCCTTTTTAAAATTTCTTTAATTGTATTTACTTTTACTTCAGATGAATGTTTTTTCTCTTCAGCAAGCCGATATAATTCAAGGGGATATTCCCTTAAATATTCAAAATCTAAAATTTGATCATCTACTTCTCCTGCATCTATTTTTGCGTTTAAAACTAAAGGGGCATCTTGAGTTCCTCCTCTATGACTAGGTAAAAACTCTCTTGAAAAATTAATTAATACATCCCCTAATAGCATTACCGCAGCTTCATCCCCATCACAATCTCTTCGTATTGCTGCGTGCATATAAGGACTTGCAAACAACCCTTGAGTGTTTGAAAATCCAATAAATCTACAAATAACTCCTGCACAATTATGGGGAGCCATGCATACACCCATTTGCCCAACTAAATCTTCTTTTTTTTCCAGATTATAAAATTTTTTCAATCCATAAAATTTTTCTAATTCTTCGTCAACAAATTTAGAAACTTTAAAAAAAACTTCATCTGCTTTTTCATCAAGAGAATCAAAAGAGATTGGAAGAAGAACATCATGAGGCATAAGTTCTAAAATTTGTTCATCATCAACCAATTCTTTTCCTTCAATGTCTTGTATATACCCTAATTTTCTTAATTTTTCTACACTTACAAATATTTCTTTTGGCTTAAAGGAAATTAAAGGGAGTTCTGTTGCATCAAATCTTATTGTTCCATCTTTATTAACTTGTAAATCATACTTTGCTCTTAATATCCCCTTTGCAAAATTTTCTATAGCATGGTTTGCCGAAGAAGTCCCCCGAATTCCCTTGATCAATAAAGGAATTTGCTCTTTTGAATAACCTAATTTTTTAATTGCACTTTCAAAATAATGTGGCATGTCTATGGTTTTATTTAAGTAAGATACTCCTTCTTTTCCCCCCCCTTCCTTTATCTTGTTTATGGATTTTTCTTTTAACTCTGGAAAATAATACATCTTTTTGCATTTGTTCTCACATGTTTCACAAATAGAATAAATTGTTTCCTTATTACAATTCTCACAGTAATAAAAAGGAAAACTACTCCAAACTTCTCCTTCCTCACATGCTGCTTGAAAACTCCTTAATCTCCCCCCTTCCTTTCCAACAGGAAATAAAACATTTGGACTTCCAACTAGCTTTCTTAATTTTGCTTTTTCTGGTCTTCCCATACGCGCTCCGATAAATTCTCCTGCTTTATCTTTTATTTTAAATTTAGAAACAAAATTTACAATTTCCAAGACTCCTTTTTCTAAGTCATATCCCTCTTTAAAGATTATTTCTTTTAACAAAATTTCTTCTTCACAAAATTTAGAGAAATCAATTCCAAGGTTAAGAAGAAGCGCCTTGCTTGTAACTTCACTCAAAACGACATTTTCCAAAGTTACCTGATGTTCTATTCCAAGCAACTCCAATGCTCTTTTTCCCAATTTAAATTTTTCTTTTTCATTACGATTATATGGAAGGATTATTTTTTTGTCATATTTTGAGGCAATTAACCAATCAATCAAATCCAAAAAAGATTCTTTTGGAATTTCTGTCCAATAAAAAATATATTTGGGATGCAATGGGATAAGATATTTTTCACTTATTTCAATTGCTTTCTCTAAAGAAATATTAAAACACCCCCCTTCTTCTAAAATCTCCCCTTTTTCTTTTAAATCTAAATTCCACCATTCTTCAACATACCCTGGTTTTATGAGTTGTGCATTCCTATTTAGAACATCACTAAAAGGAAAGAGAATATCTCCCAAATAAATTATTTCTTCTATATCCGAATAAATTGCTTTTGCTTCTTCGAGAGAAGTCAACTTTTTTACACTTCCGTTAAATAACTTAACTATTGGTCCATCTATAGAATCGCATACAGTTGTTACACACCCTTTTGTTGGTTTTTCAATCTTTAATTGGGTCCCAATTGCAATAAAGTCATCTGTAACTGCCATTGTTGCTGGAGAAAGAGACACAGCGCTAAAACCAGAAACTCTTCCTCTTCCATATCTGAATCTAAATCCCCCAGATTTTGCTGGATGTCCAAAAACAGGTCTTCCTGCAACCAAATCTTTCATGTATACGGGAGACTCATCCTTTTTTCCTTTTGCTCTTTTTTCATGAATTTTTATATACTCTTCTAAAAAATCAAAACCTGTAGAAACAATCCCGTTTTTCTTTGCGGCGTTTAACAATCTAAATCCTTTTGCTGCTTTCTGTGCAAGTCCTTCCCCTAAAATCAAACAAAAACCACTTCTTAGATAATTTGTATCTACTCTTTCTAAATTTTTATAATTTGGAACTTCTATCTTTTCAGAAGCATCTCCTGCAATTTGAATTGGTAAATTTTTAGCTAAAAAATTTGCTTCTCTTTCTGTAGGCATATACTGCAAATTGGCAATTCTTTCATGAAAATGTTCAAGTTCAGAATACATTCTTTTTACTTCTTCCTCTGTAGGATCATATTTTTCAAATCCAAACATTTCTCTTAAATAATCAATGAGGATTAAAACAATACAACTTGCAGTTGTTCCTGCACTTCTTATTGGACCAGAAAAGCTTGCTTCTATGTATTCTTTTCCCCAGCGAGTCTTTCTAATTTTTAACCCAGTAAAACCTTCTATTGGACTTGAAACCACCCCAAGAGTTGCATAAGCAAAACCCACACGTATTCCTGCATCAATTGATTCTAACATATCCTTAAAATTACAGAACTTTTGTTTTGCAACTTCTTCTGCAATTTTAAATACAATTGTTGTATCTAATTTTCCATATTGTGTTTCTAATTCAAGAATTCTTTCTGTAATTCCAGAATTTTTCATCTGAGGATAAATTGTTGAAATTAATCCTGTAACTTTTTCTGCCATACTCATTGCAAGCGGAATTTCAACCTCTTCAGATGGATCATATCCCTTAGAACGAGCTTCACTAGCAACAGAATATATCTTATCCACTTCCTTCTTTATATTTTCAAAATATATTTGAGTGTTCATTTTAGTGGGGTATAATTTTAATTTTATTTATCTCTTTGCTTCTTTCTTTCTCTAATTCTATTAGGTTGAAATAATCTTTAGAAATTTTACTTAAAGGAGAATACTTTCCATTCATCAATACTTCCGGATCAATATATCTAAATTTCTGTTTTAGTTCTATTCCATTACCATCTGGAATAATTTTAAATCCTTTTTTTAACATATTTAAATTATATAATATGAATTCATTTCTGGACTCCCAAAGAATTTTAAGGAGGGGTTTTTCAGTTCCTTTTAGATGATTCATATCAATTAAATTTTCTTTAAACGCCTTTTTCAAAATTTCAGAAAGAATATAATATCTGCCCCCCATTTCGTCTCCTGACCATTGCTTTACCTGAAGAGCCATATATTCTTCTCCAAAAATTTTTGCAAAATCTTCATTCTTAAAAACAATTTGATTTTCCTTAACAGTTAAATCATCTGATATTCTTTTAACTAAATTTCCCCCTTTTTTTCGGACTATCTCTCTTAAGGCATAATCTATTCTATCTGCACATAAACTTGGAGCATCTTTTTCTAAAAGTCCAAAATTATGATAATTAGAAATAAAATTTAAATCAAAACCCCTTTTTCTTAAAATAGAGGGAATTTCTGATTTTTTTAAAAATTCTTCATGAATTTTGTCTTGATAATCTTCTTTGGTAGGGTCGCCTATAACCCAATCTATTACATGAGAAAAGGGTGTGTGGGAAACATCGTGCAACAATCCTGCAACTTGCTCTTCTAATTTTGCTCCTAATCTTTTCAAAAGAATCATTACTCCAACTGAATGTTCATATCTTGAAAATCCCTTCACATTTAAATATTTATCTGGCATTCCAAGTTGAGAAATATCTTTTAATCTTTTAAGAGAATCTGATTTAATTAATTCAACAAGAATATTTTCATCAACCCTTTCAATACCATAAACCTTATCATTAATTTTCATTTTAATAACAATTCTCCGATTTTTTTCCAATTTTCTACTCTTGTAATTCCTGGAATGTTTCCGTTTTGATTCCAAGGAGAATCTAATAAAATAGATTCTATGCCTTTTGCAACACATTCTTGACTATAAATTAGAGAATCATCAATTAACAAAGAAGCATTCAAATCGAAACAAATTTCTGCTTTTGTTTTTCCGCTATTTTTTGCCTTAGTATAGTGATTAGATGCAAAGATTATCCCTGAAAAAATATTTGGAAAATATTTGGAAACCCATTCAAAAGTCTTATCCTGTATCTTAAGGGGTCTAGAAGTTACAATAAATAATTCGTTTTTTTCTTTTAATTTTTGAATAACTTCCATTGCATTTGGAAATGGTTTCATCTCTCTAAAAAAAGGGGTTTCATAAAAGAGGTTTACAGAATCTTCTGCTTGTTTCATTGTTCCCTTTCTTGCATAATTAAAAGAATATTCTTTAAAATCTTCTTTTTTTAAATTTGTTTTATACATGGGATTATGAAAAAGGATATATGTTCCCACAAAATCTAAAAGGGTATCATCAATGTCCACGCAGTATCTATTCATTTTAGTTTTCATTCGTTTTTATCTCCAAGGCTTTATTTGGGTCTATATTCTCAGCATCCTCAAAATCTAAAATTTTAACTGCTCGTGTTTTTAAATTAAACATTGGCACTTTGCAATGATCCGGCTCATTTCCAAATTTTTCTTGGTAGGGGGTCATCGCTTCCCAACAGGAAGTAGAAATGACCAAAACATTATTATAAATAGAAATCCCGCTTTTGTGTGTATGTGCGGCAACAAAAATATCCGGAACTTCTTTTATTAATAAACTATCTTCGTCTAAAGGGAAATATTGTGTTGAAGCATGTGTAGGGGCTAAATGCCTATTCTTCAAAAGGTATTTCATTATCTCTTCTGGACAATTCATTGCTCTTTTTTGAATCAACTTCTGAATATTATTTGCATAATACTGAAAAGAAAATCCGTGATAAGTGAGAAGGTTAAACCCATCAAAATCTTTTTTGGCACCAAAATTAATAAAACAAGGATTTGGGGTAATAATTACATTCTCTAAATTATAAAGAGACCAAGCATATTTCTCATCAAACAAAGGCTGAGGTTCCATTAACCTAACCCCGTCGTGATTTCCCGGGGAAAGAATAATCTTAATATCTTTTCTTATTTTTTCCAACAAACCTGCAAGCAAAGAAAATTGTTCTTCTAAATCTCCGATTTCTAAATCTTCCTCTTGGTTAGGATAATTTCCAATTCCAGTGACCAAATCTCCTACTATAAAAAGATATTTTATCTTGCTAACTTCGGGGGTGTTCTGAAAATTTCCATTTAAATAATCAATAAATTTTAAAAAACTCTGTTTGAAAAATCTCTTGCTTCCAAAGTGCAAATCTCCCAAGAATAAAGCATATTCCTCTTCTGAAGACTTTTTCTTCTCTGCAAGATTTATATCTGGAAAAAAGATATCATTAACAAAAAAAACCTCCCCGTTTCCCGAACCTTTAAAACCTAAAACAGAGTCCAAAGAAACTTCTTCTGCCTTCTCATACAATTCTTTCTTCTCTTTATTTATTATTACCTTTATTTTTCCTGTGAGATCTTCAACTTCAAAAAGAATATTCTTATTCTTGGTAACACTTTTATTAGAAACCATTCCAATAATAGAAATTCCATGCCTACTTCCAAAAATCTTACTTATAGAAACCAGATTATCCAATTCTGAATGATTTTGGATTATTTTTTTCATTTCTCCAAATCTATTTCTAAAAAGCTTTACAAAATCTTGAACTTCTATTTTATGCCCAAGAGGCGGAACAGAAGAGAGAACTTTTACTTCGCCTGTATTGAGAGTTTCCTTTTTTTTATCATTTATAATTGAACTTTCTCTTGAAATTTCAATGCTTAATCCTAAATTAATTTTCAAGCTTTCCAATCCCCTTTGATTCTCTTGAGGCAAATCCGAAAAAAACTTAATTATTTCTCCTTTATTTTCATAAAAAATGTTCTTTGTAATTATATTTTGCTTTGTTGAGGTTCTTATTTTTTCTATAATCAGTTTTACCGATTCTGTATCGCTTGTTTCACTAAATAAATCAAGAGCATCTTTGTCTAACAAAAGTCCCTTTTCTAAACAAAACCTTAAAATTTTCTTTGTGTCCATTTTTGAGCATAATTTATATATAATTTAAAGAATTTTCAATTATCTCGCTTGCTTTTTTTGTAATTTCTTTTGGGATTGCTAATTTAATTTCTCTCATTCTTCCCCCCCTGCCTTTTGAAATCACTTTTATGTTAATTATTCCATGCATATCAAACTCTTGAATGATATCTCCCACCCTCCTTTGAGTTAAAACTTCCAGCTTATTTCTTAAACACAAATCTTGATAAATATTATAAACATCTCCTGTAAAAATAGGTTCATTTCTTTGATTTTCAGATAAATGAATTATTGCTTTTAACACCAATTGAAATTGCTTTGGCTCTGATTGAATAATATCTAAAATTTTATCTTTTTCGATTTTATTATTTGCCTCATCTATGTGCTTTATTAAAATTCTCTTTGAATTATCTCTTTCTGCTAGTTCTCCTGCTATCCTAAGCAAATCTAACGCTCTTCTTGCATCTCCGTGCTCTCTCGCAGCAAAAGCAGCACACTTAGAAACAACCCCTTCTTGAATAACCCCCTCTTTAAATGCTAATTCTGCCCGTTTGTTCAAGATATCTTGCAATTGAAGGGCATCATACGGATGAAAAACAATTTCTTCCTCTGAAAGGGAACTCCTTACTCTTGGATCAATTTCATCCAAAAAAGTTAAATTATTGCTAATGCCTACTATGCATATCTTAGATTTTGAAAGTTCCGAATTAAGTCGGATTAAATTATACAAAAAATCACTGGAAATCTTCCTAACAGTTTGATCAATTTCATCCAGAATCAAAACTATTACTTGCTTTTCAGAATCAATAGTTTCTATAAATTTATTATACACTAGTTGAGTCGGAAGACCAGTTGAAGGAACTTCCCCCCCCATCTTTTTAATTAATTCTGCTAAAATTCTATATTCTGTATCTGAAACCTTCTTAAGTTTGCAATTAAGATATTCTATTCTCAACTTAAAATCAGCATCTTTTTTTACCCTTTTGTTTAGTTCCTCCTGAACAAATTGAACAGAAAGGGTTTTTCCTGTTCCGGTTTTTCCATAAAGAAAAAGATTACTAGTTTTTTCTCCTCTTAAAACCGGAGCTAAAATTGAAGCGATTTGTCTTATTTGTTCTTCTCTATGTGGAATTTCACTGGGGGTATAGTTAGTTTGAAGCAAGGATTTATTCTTAAAAATCCCATTCTTATCAAATGTATCAAAAATTTTTCCTATTTCTAAGTTCATATTTTATTTCTCCTTACTCACACGTTTGTTTCCTGTGGAAGTTTTAATTTTATTAAATCCTCGATGAAAAAAATAGGGTTCTTATATAAATGATTATAACCACTAATTAAGAAGAACACCTCAATTTCTTATGGAAATTGAATTTTATCTTCCTTTTTATCTTATTTTTGCTTTATTCTTTTTTGTTATTTTTTTATTTATTGCTGCTTTTCTTGTTATTCTTTTTCTTATTCTTATTATTTTTTCTTTATTCTTCTTCTTTTCCTTTTTATTCTTATCTTTTTTATCCTTTTTATTATTCTTTTTTATCTTTTTTTACCTAATTATTGCTCTTATTTCATTTTTTTCTTATTTTCTTTCTTATAATTTTTCTTTTTCTTATTTCTTTATTATTATTATTATTTTATTGCTATTATTATATATTATATAATATAAAATTTTATAAAATAAATAAAAATAAATAAAAGTTAAATTTTTATTTATAAATCTTTCCATGAGAAATTGAAGGGTGAGGGTTCTTCATTTAACTTCGAAAGGTCTTATACACTCAAATCTCTATATATTTTCACAGAAAAGTTTATAAATTGGTTCTTTTTATCTTGAATATGCAAATAGAGAAGACTCCATTTAACCTTATTGTAGGAAAGATGATTGTAACTAAAGAAGGAAAAAGATTGGGTTTTGTTAAGGATATAACATTTGAAACAAAATCGGGTGAATTAATTGGTCTTGTTTTAAAAGACCCCACACCTTATTCTAGAAACTTAAATTTAGAAAAAACCTCTTCCGGGGAGCTTTTAGTGCCTTATAGTTCGATTATTGCCATAGGAGATTTTGTAATTGTTTCTGAAGAGGATTTAATTTAGATAAATTTTTAACCTAAATATTTAAAAATATAAAATTTGATTAAGATAATATGAAGTTAATTAGTTTTAATTTTACAAAAATAGATGTAGAAAAGTTTTCAGATAATTTAAAAGATTTAAAGATTAATACCGGAATCGACATTTCAGATATAAAAACAGTAAAATCCGATTTTTTAAAGCTTAGTGACGACTTAATTGCAGTAAATTTTAATTATAATATTTCTTATGAAGAAAAGATAGCTAAATTAGATTTTAAAGGCAACTTACTTATTTCGGTAGAATCAAGGTTATCCAAAGAAGTTTTAAAAAAATGGCAGGAAAAAAAGATGCCAGAAGAGTTTAAACTGAGTATATTCAACATAATTTTAAGAAAAGCTAGTCTTAAAGCAATTCAATTTGAAGAAGAATTTAATCTCCCATTACATTTACCGCTCCCGTCCATTAAACCGCAGGAAAAAAAGTAAGCTTATCCTAAAGATGTCTTAATTTTTCTTTATTTATACTTAACTTTAAAAAAACAAAGTTCTTAAGCAAAATATGTATATTTCCAAAGAAAAAAAAGAGAAGATTTCTGAGCAAATCTTAGCATATCTTTATTCTGTTAACCCCAAACCCCTTTTTACATTTAGTATAGCAAGAGAGATTGCTCGTGATGAAGAATTCGTTAAAAGACTATTATTGGAGTTAAAGAAGAACAATCTTATTATTGAAATAAAAAAGAATCCTAAGGGTAAAGAATATATTAGGCGAAGTAGATGGAAGTTAACAGAAGGAGTATATATTCTTTACAAAAATAAGCAAAATTCAAATTAAACATTATTTTTGATTATCTTAATCTTTTTATAGTGTTTGTTCTTTTAAAAATAATGGAGCAAGTAAAAGAGGCTTTTTCTAAGGTAAAGCAGGATATTGATTTTCTGAAGAAAGAATTAGATTCTTTAAAGAATGAATTAAAAGAGACGCGCCAAAGTTTAATTGAATTATGTGAATTAATTAAAAAGATTACAGTTAAGCAGAGGGAATTGCCTGAAGAAAAAAGTTCGACGGATATTCCAGCACATCCTCTTCCAAACCAAGCACTTCCAGCAGATATTCCAACACATCCAACACCTTTTAAGCTTCTAAAGGAGGAAAATTTGGGTATTTCCACAGGAAATGATGGGGTTCCAACAGACAAACAGACAAACCAACAGACAAACCAACAGACAACTAAAGGTTCGTACAATCCAATAAAGGAAAGAGAAGAAGGCTCCTTGACAGATGTTGCGAAGATATTAGATTCCCTAGATAATATAAAAAAGGAAATTCGTTTAAAGTTTAAAAGACTTACAGATCAAGAGATGACTGTTTTTTCTGCAATATATCAAGCATGTGAAGAAGAGGGATACACAGATTATAGAAAGTTATCTCAAAAATTAAAATTAACAGAAAGTTCAATAAGAGATTATATAGGGCGATTGATTAAAAAAGGAATACCCATCGAGAAAATTAAAATTAATAATAAAAATATTCAATTGATCCTTTCTCCAAATCTGAAAAAAATTGCCTCTTTGAGCACAATTTTACAGTTAAGAGAGCTTTAATTGTAGTTATTCGAAATTTATTTAAACACGAATAACTTTTTAAAAGAATGAACTGGGATTATATTGCAGGGTTCTTTGATGGTGAAGGAAATATTAATATTATAAAAAATAACCAAAAGTTATCATACTATATTCAAATAAGGTTGTATAGCAGCGATGAACGGGTACTTTTAGAAATCAAAAAATTTATTCAAAGAGGACAGATATATAAAGTAAAAAAATCGTCAGCCACAAATTTTGTCTATGAATTAACTTTATCTAATAAAATAGACGTTAAATTTTTTTTAGAAAATATCGTCGATAAAATAGTAATTAAAAGAGAAATAGCAGAGTATGTCTTAGCTAAATTTAGTTTTGGGCGAGATAATAATCGGGAGTTTGATATCTCTATATTCAGGAATTTGAATCAAAAAAACAAGGGGAACATAATTACACCGCTCACCGAATAACTTTTTTCTCTCCCTTTTGGATTTTCCTTGTATTTTTTTATTCTTCTCTTTTCTCTTATTTTTTGGTTTTTAGCCTTTTTTTCTCACTTTTGTTCTTTTTATCTCCTTATTTTTAATTTTTTCTGAATTCTTTATTGTAGTTAACTCTCACTTTTGACTTTTTTAACAGTTTTTCTTTGTTTTTTCATTCTTTTTTTGAATTTTTTGATTGACCAACCCTCACTTTTGATTTTTTTAACAGTTTTTCCTTAATTTCTTCAGGAATAAAGACTCTCTTCTTGCCATTGGTTTCAATAACTTCTTCTATGATACTCTCACTTTTAGCTTTTATTGAGTTTATTTGCCCTCTAATCGTGCTTTTCTCTTTTCCCAGCATTGCAGAAAGATCCTCATATCCTAGCTTCATATCTGTATTTAAAAGCACCCAAAGAATTGCACGTTCAGTTACTGAAAATTGCCCTAAATTTGGTGTTTGGACACCTGTTTGGACACCTGTTTGGACAGCATAAACAGCTGTTTGTTTGTTAAACGCCTGTTTGTTTGTTTTAAACAGCTGTTTAGGCTTAAGATCATTCATAATAGATAACACATTTTTTAATCCCTCCAGTTCTTCTTTAATCGTCGACAAATTTACTTTTATCTCTTCAATATCTTTTTGCTGCATCTTTTTTTCAGAATCAAGGTGTTTAATCCAACCACTAACAGTAGCAATATCTTTCTTCACAAAATCGAAACCCTTTTTTGTGTCTTCTTTTATCTCTTCAAACTCTTTTTTCTCTTTTTTCTTAGAAAACCATCCAAACATAATATATATTATAAAAGGCAGTTTAAAAAGGTTTTGTTTTTTCCGTCACCAAAACATGTAAAAAACAAAGATTGCTCTCTTTTTTATAATAAAAATATTAATAAAAATTGTAAAAAAAAGAGGTTAAAATACATCAAAAGCACCCTGTTTGTTTCAAAAAAACAGGACAAACAGCCTGTTTAAACAGCCACAAACAGCTGTTTAAAAAACAAACACCCTTTAGCACACTTCAGAAATAGAGATTTTTTTGCATATTTTTGCATTTTTGTAAATGGTTCTTTCCGTCAATAAAATTCATAAACAGCTGTTTGAACACTCACAAACACCCATTTTTTCAGCACATCCAACACATCCAACACAATGATTCTTTCATTTCAGCACATAACTTACCTAACCTAAGTGAAAATGAGCGGGTGAAAAATTAAGTGAAAAAATTTTGCAGCCGAAATAAGATATATTTTGTTGAATATAAATTCTTAAAAAAGAAAAGGTTTCTTAATAAGAATGGGTTTTACTCTTTTAGATTACAAATGCCCGCTTGATGGATCGCCTTTATCATTCAAATATGGCGAAGAAAATGATTCTTATAGATGTTCTCATTGTGGCACAATTTATCCAACTCTCTCTAAATGTGAAGAGGATATATTAAGAGATATAGAAGTTTCAGCTATTTTAAAACTAGAGAAATATAAAAAAAGATTAGAAAAAATTAAAGGGGAAGAAAGAGATATAACTAAGATTCTCGAATTTGTTGAAAAAAGCGGTTTATTAAACAAATTGAACAAAGTTAACCTAAGTGAACAAAAACAACATGAAAACACATAACTTGGAAAAAGATTTAGAATTTGATAAGAATCTGCCTAATTATTACCCCCTGGTGAATTTTAAAGGAAAACTTGTAAAGTATGATCCACATAAGCATGAACTGGAAAAAGAGGAATCTGCAGAATATTGGGATTTTGAAGAACAAAAAATAAAAGAAGGAATAATTGAAGCAGTTGAGCATTCTAATCCAATGGGGTTCCCAATTTATACTATTAATGGGAAATTTCACATGTATCATCGTGTCTGGCCAAAAATAGAAAATAACAAAGCTAACCTAAGTGCAGGTATGACAAGGAATGAAAAAGCTTTGGAAAATGCAGGTTTCACTGTTTTATCTAAAAAATCCCTAAAAACACCCTAAAACTTCGCACAATATACATTATACGAACCCACAAAAATAGTTTTTCTTACACCCTTTCAATCTCATAGCCCCATCTTAAAATTTCTGTCCTTTCAAATTGAACATCCTTATACAAAAATTCTTTCCTTTCCCCGGCTCTTAGGTAATGAGTTATTGTCTCAGAATACTCAAACCCATCTTGAGTTTTAAAATTGAAGACAACTGCAAAATAATCCCCCGTATTTCCTTTATTCAAAACAGAAACAATATACTTAGTAATATAACTTCCCAGAAAGTCCTTTTCTTGCTCTTTTTTGCTGTAATAAGAATAGACATTTGTTCTTTCAGGTTTTTCCCAGTAAAATTCATAATAATTGCGTTCGTATAAATTTTCATAATCTCTATACGAAGGATAAGAAGAATCTAAAATAATATAGGTAGTTTGTGTCTCTTCTTTTTCTTGCTCTTTTTGTTTTACTGAGCTTGAAATGAGGGCAGTTAGAACAATTGCTATAAAAAACAAAATTAGAGTAAGGACAAGCGTTTTCTTGGTTAAATCTTCCATCAAAAAGCTAATCCTCTTTATCTTTTAAGAATTGTTGTCTTAGAAGATAATTTAAATATCCCCTTGAATTTTTACCCCCATGAAAGTTATCAAATATCCTAAGGTCTTTTTATTTTCCTTGCTTGCACTTGGGTTTATTGTCCTAGCTGTTTTGGTTAATTGGATATTTATAATCGGAGCAGTTTTTCTAATGCTTATAAATCAAAGGGAACTTCTGAAAAAATCAGCGCAGAACCCTAAAACTATTTAAACAAGTTCGCACAATTCTTTTTATTAGCAAATAAAAGAGGCATATAATGACTCCAGAAGATTTTTTAAAAAAACTTGAAGTTGAATTGAAAATTTCAAAAAATTCAGTGTACACCCTAAGAAATTATTCAGATTCAAATAAAAAATTTTTAGAATTCATTCAAAAAAGCCCGGAAAAGATAGATACAGATGATGTAAAAACGTATATTGCAAAAAATCTTTCTGAAAGCTCTTCATCATCGATAATTATTTTCCTTTCAGCATTAAAATACTCTTTTTTAAATGTCTTAAAAGCAGACATTACATTGGGAATTAAACGCCCAAAAAGGGAAAAAAGATTGCCTACAGTGCTTACAAAAGAAGAGGTAAAAAAATTATTCGAAGCATTAGACACGAAAAAATCCAAGATGATGGTTTCTTTGATGTATGCGTGCGGGTTTAGAGTTTCTGAATTAATTAATTTGAAAATGGAAAATCTGGATTTCAACGAAAAAACAGGAAAAATTCTCCAAGGAAAGGGGAAAAAAGACAGGATTTTTAACATTCCCGAATTTTTATCAGGTGATTTAAAGGATCAAATAGAAAAACAAAAGAAAAATAAGGAGATTTATTTATTTACAGGAACAAATGGAAAACTTTCTGAGAGAAATTTACAGAAAATTGTTTCAAAAGCTGCAAAAAGAGCAGGAATAAATAAGGGAGTTCATTGTCATACCCTAAGACACAGCTTTGCAACACACCTTTTAGAAAACGGAACAGACATAAGGAAGATTCAGGAACTTTTGGGACATGCAGACCTCAGCACCACTCAGATTTACACTCATATATCAACAGAAGAATTAAAGAAGATTAAATCACCTATAGACGAATTAATGAAATGAAATGCCCAAAATGCGGACACGAATTTGAGATAGAAAAATCAGAAAAAAATAGAGGAGATTCTCAGAAAAAGGGAATGATAAAAAAGTTTTCCGAAGGAAAGCATATGTCAAGAGCCCCATTTGGGTATGAATGGAATCTAAGAGAGAAAATATTAATACCCGCACAGAATTCGAGAGAAATAGAAGAAATCTTTGAGGAATTTTTACAACCAGAGATGAATCTTTCCAGGCTCGCAGAAAAACATAATTTTTCTGTAAACGGATTAAAAAAGATTTTGAGAAACTTCGCTTATGTAGGAAAAGTTAAGTTTGACGGACAGATTTCTGAGGGAAAACACATATCCTTGCTTTCAACAACCCTATTTAATCACGTTCAAGATAAATTAGACAAACTAGAAAAGAAAAAGAGTTTTTAATTATTCTATTAAGTCTGGAACACTTTTTTGAAGATGACCAAATGGAAAAGGTCTTCTTTCAGATACAAAAGTGATATAATTCATAAAATCATATGCTTGGATATTAAATAAACGGCACATATGCACCAATTCCTTGTTCTTTTTGTCATCAACTAAAATTAAAATAAACTGAGCAAGACAAAAACAGAGCACAAAAAATCCCCAAACGTATAAAATTATTCCCGAGATAATAAAAACAGGAATCCTCATCCAGACTTCTTTAGATTTTATTTTCCTCTTTTTTTTACGCTCTTTTTTCATATTCATAAGAGGAAAATACTATTAATAAACTTTACCTTCTTTATCTAAAAGAAGTTTGACGTTTAGCACGGGCCTTTGAATCTCCCGGTTTATTAGCTTCTTTTCTTCTAACATCTGCAACAAGAAGATTTCGGTCATATTCCAAATATTCTTTTTCTAGTTCTTCCGAACTTGTGAATTTTACAATTGCTCTTGCTAAAGCAAGTCTCGCAGCTTCTATCTGACTTTTTTCTCCACCGCCATGAACAAAAATTGCAACATCAAAATTTATTTTTCCAAAAACTTTTTCAGCAATTTTTATTGGCTCTTTCATTCTTAAAACATCAAATTCATGAAAATGTTCATAATTTTTATTGTTTATTGTAATCTTTCCCGTTCCCTCTATTAAAGTAGCTCTCGCAATAGCTGTTTTTCTTTTTCCAGATGTAACTATTTTATTCATCTAAAAACCTCCCGGACTTCAATTGATTTAAGTTTATCTCCTGTTTTTAAAGAAAGTTTTTTTGAATTTTGATATTCCTCTGGAACCCCCGAAAAGCATTTTATTTTTTTAAATGCAATTCTTCCTCTCCCTTCTCTATGATCCGGAAGCATTCCTCTTATTGTTCTCTTTACAATTTTTTCACTAGTTCGAGAGTATTTTGGTCCTCTTTGTCCAGACCCAACTCTTCCTCTTTTTTCTCCAAATTCCTTTTCTATATTTTTTCTATTTCCACTAATTAAAACATTCTGGCAGTTTACAATAATTATTTCTTCTCCCTTAAGAGATTCTTTAGCAGCATAACTAGCTAATCTTCCAAGAACAGTATCCTTTCCATCAATTATCATTTCAACACCCTCAATCCTTTTGCTTCAGGATTCTTTTTTATTTCTTCTAGAATACTTAAAACCTCGCATTTAGCATCTATTAGCTTTTCTTTGGCCTTAGCTGAAAAACCAAGTGCAGCGAGATTTATTTTTTTGTCAATTTCTCCTTCAGATAAAACTTTTCCAGGAACAACAATTGTTTCTCCTGCCTTAGATAATCTGTTTATTTCTTCAAGATTCAAATTTATTCTTTTTCTTCTTGGACTTGACAACACAGATGCGACTTCGTTCCATTTGGAATTTTTTTTAGCAGCAATAAGAGTTTCAACTAAAAAAGGACTATTTTTTTTCTGAATCTGTTTTTCTATTAATGATTTTGATTTCATTTTTTATATAAGCAAGTTTGAACGATAAGAGAATTAATCAACTCTACTATCGCTTGCGCTCGCAGGTGAATTTTTTAGTTTTAATGGGTTTATAAAACTTAGTATATGCGGATGAAAAGAAACTTACCCTTGAATTTGGAAATTTCTAATTCATTCTCATAAATGCGGATGAAAGGGTTCGAACCTTCGTAGGCACTAAGCCAACAGCTCTTGAGGCTGTCCCGTTTGACCACTCCGGCACATCCGCATTATAGAATTATCAAAAAAGAGTCATATAAAAATCTTTATTTTTCATCTTGACATAGTTATTTAGAAATATGGTAAAAAAGTCCATAAATTCTGCTCCTAGAATAAGTTAAATACCTTCTTGGGGTTATTTTCCTAATTTTTTTTCAAGTTCAGCCAAGTCTTTTTCAAGTGCTTCAATTGACTTACTAAAAATGCTCTTTGCATCTATTTGCCCAAAAGATTCCAACGAAATTACAACTTCTTTCAAGGGTTTTATTTCAACTTTCTTTTCATATTTTTCTGCCAATCCCTCACATATATCACAGACTTCATTTTCTTTATCGTCAATTATAATTACCTTATCGCCTTTTATTTCCATCTTGATATTTGGAACGATTGTTTTTAATTTTTCTACAAGTTCTCCGTCTAGATTTATTTCAAATACTTTTCTATAACTCATTATTCCAGGAGAGAATTTTGCATGTTCTTTTCCCTTCCCCATTTTTGCATATGCCACAATTTCAATCTCTTGCCCCTTACTTAATAAAGTAATTGGCATTTTTTCGTAAACAACTTCAAAATCTCCCTTTAAAGAACCAGAATAGACAAATCCTTCTTCTTGAACATCCAACTTTAACTTTCCTTCTTTTTTTGCATTTTGTTTAAGCGGAATTAACCCCAATCTATGTGCAACTGTTTCGTCATATAATGGAGAATCGTTCTTTACTATTTCAATTTCATCAATTGCCACTATTTGTATCTGATTAACATATCTCCTTATTGCATTAGCGAGGCTTTCATCGATATTTGTTTTAAAGACAAATTTATCATTTTTTTTTGTTATTATTTCCATTTTCTAATTATTTTTTCTCTCTATTTAAACTCTACGTCCTCTACGTCCTCCTTTCTTTTTTGGCCCTCCTCTGGGCATCCTTGTATTATCCAATATATTTAATATTTTAAATCCATCTCTAGATAAACTTTTTATTATTGCATTTGCTCCTGAACCCGGGCTTGTATTTCCAGTTTTTGCCCTAATTTTTACATATAGGGATTTTATTCCTCTATCTTTCATTGTTTCGGAAATTCTTTTTGCTATAAACATAGCAATTGTTGGATTTGCTTTTAGTCTACTATGCTTAGTAACCATTCCTCCAGAAACTTTTGCAATAGTTCTTCCAGAAGCATCGGTGACATGTGCAATTGTGTTGTTAAAGGAAGTGTAAATATTTAATACAGCTTCTATTTCTTTTTCTTTCTTTTTAATTTTCTTTTCTTCTGATTTTTCTTCTTCATCATTCTCTTCTTCGCCTTCTTCTAACTCTTTAGGGGCTTCTTCATCATTAGCCTTTCCCTTTTCTTTTAATTCTTCTTCATTCTTCATTTTTTTCTTCTCCTAAATCTTTTTCTTTTGAGATTTTTTTTTCTTTTAAACTTATTTTATTTTCAAGTTCAAATGGAACAATATATGAGGGAATACTTACAACTTTTCCATCCACCAAAACCTTTTTATGAACTATAAACTGCCTGGCTTGTTTTATAGTGGAAGCTAATTTCTTAGTCACAAGAATAGTTTGCAATCTTCTTTTCAAATAGTCTACTTTATTTAAAGATAGAACAGAGGAAATAGAGTTTACATTTATTCCTAGCTTGTTTAATTTATTAAAAAGAGTTTTTTGCTCTTCCGGTTTAGCAGAGATTAATTTTTTTGCTTTTTCTCTCATAGATTTTACTTTTGCTTCTGCTTTCCATATTTCTTTCTTGTTTTTTAGTCCAAACTCTTCCTTGATTTTTGCTTCTTCTTCAATTCTAACCTTATCAAAAGGTCTTTTTGGTCTTGAATATCCTTTATGTTTTCTTTTCATTTTACTTTTTCATACCTTCATAAGTTTTTACTTTAGCAGCTTCTGCATTTTTCTTTTTAATTCCAGAACCTTTCTTTCTATTGGTTCTAAAGTGTGCCTTTGTTCTTTGCCCTCTTAATGGAAGTTTAGAAGTATGTCTTAATCCCTTATAGCTCTTTATCTTTTTCAATCTTTTTATATCAAAATCCTTTCTCAAATCTAAATCTGTTCCAATTAAATGTCTTTCTTCTCCGCTTTCAATATCTTTTTGTCGATTTAAAAGATATGCTGGAAGTTCTGGATTTTTTATAAATTCAGATATTCTTTTTATTTCGTCGTCGGTTAAATGCCCGATTGTTTTATTCTTATCGATTTTTAACTTATTGCATACCGCATTTGAAAATGCCCATGAAACTCCCTTTATCTTTGTTAATCCTACATAAACTTTCATCTTTCCTTCTATATCTTTGGATAGAATTCTTACTAATCTTTCTTCTTTTTTTTCTTTTTCTGGAATTTTCTGTTCTGCCATTTTATTTATTTCCTGTGAATAGGTTGTATCTTTCCATGCTTGTAAGCTCTTGTAAAATTCTTTTTTTAATTGCTTTTTCTGGATCAGGCAGATTTTGTATTCTGCTTTTTATATCTTTGAAAGATTCAAAAGGTTTTTCTTGCCTTTGTTTGAGTATTTCTTGCATATGTTTTTTTCCAAGTCCAGGAAGCAACTCTATCTGATGAATTCTTTTATTTATTGCATCAGATTTGTTGAAAAATTCAACATATTCTTTCTCTTTTTCTTTAACAATCTGGCTTATAAACTCTTCTAATTGTTGTTTTGCACTTTCAGTAAGTTTCTCTCTATGCAGCCTTCCCAAGATATAATAAATCTTATCTCTTTTTCCTTCTCCGATATAAACCTTCTCACCTATTTTTAGTTCAACTCCTCTTCGAGGAACAAGTTCTAAAAGAATTAAGTTATTCTCCCCAATAGCTTGGGCTATGGGCATCATCTTCTTTTCCAAAGGATATCCATTTGGAAGATATTCTAAGATTATTACATTTTCTTCTTTTTCCATTTTTATTATTTAAATTCTTTAATTGTGTCGAGTATTTTTTTTGTTTCATTTTCATCAAGGCTGACATCAACAAATATCTTGTTTACCTCTTCTGGCCTCTCAGGAAGAATATCTATTAGTTTGCATATGTTTGTTTCATTCATTTTTATAAGATTTAGACCCATTAGTTTTTTCCTAAGTTCTTTTGCTTCTTTTTGGCTTATTTTCACAAATTTCTTTATAAATTCCTTTACATTTTTTTCTGAGTCTTTATCCGAGCTTAGATATTCCAAAGATTCTGCCATGCTTAGAGGAGTACTATTTCTTATCATTTTTATCTATATTTTTTATTTTTTTTAAATGTATGGCTTGTATTATAAACTTTTTTTCCTTGTTTTGATCATTCATATTTATTAAATAACTTTTTCCAATTCTTTTCTGAACAGTTCCGGTTCTTCCCTGCAGTCTTTTTGGAAAAGCAGGATGCAAAGAAACATCACTTATTACTGCAACAGAATCTCCTTCTTTCAAGTTTTGAAAGTATCTGCTAAGCTTGATTTTTCCTCTAGTTCTAACTGACTTCTTATTTACCATAGAATAGTCAAGAAAAATTCCATTTAAAAAGCTATCTCTCACCCAAAGCTTATTCGAGTATTACCGAATTTTGAAGGGGGTTCACTCATAGAAAGATTAGAATTGCAAAGATCCCCTCTTTCACGCGCGTCTTCCATATTTTGAAGAATAGCATTGAACATTTTTTCCCCCCACACCTTTACCCCACAATTATTGCATACATCTAATGATCTATCATCATGAAGTTCAGATTGACAGTATATACATTTTTTGACCATTTTACACCTTTTTTGGTTTATAAGATTGAAGGAAGAAAAATCGCTTTTTAAATTTTTGTATATTTAACTAATCGCAAACTTTAAAAACAAGATTTTAGCATTAATTATATGATAATACCAATTCGTTGCTTCAGTTGCGGAAAACCCATAGGACATTTATGGGAAGAATACAAAAAGCGAGTAGCACAAGGAGAAAATTCTAAGAAAGTTCTTGACGAATTAGGATTAGAAAGGTTTTGTTGCAGGGCAATCTTCTTAGGGCAGGAAGATCACATTGAATTAATCGCTAAATTTAAGAAATCTTGATTATATAACTTCTTAAAAAGTTAATTAATATCCTTTATTTATGAATAAATCTAATAGTTCTATGACTTATGAAGAAGCAGTTAAATATAAGAAAGAACACTGAATTATTACTAGAGTAAATATATTAAATTTAGGGAAGAAATGTGATTATGATGCTCCCCCTTTTTTCAGCAATAGACAGAAGATATTTGGAAGTACAAGCAATTATTAATGAGCATAAAGTTCAGAAATTTCTTAGTGATAAACTCAAACTATCTTAATTTTATTGGATAACTTTTTTTAAAAATAAATAAGACAGCTTGTTATTTTCCCATCTTTTCGGACAGTACTGATAACAACGCAAGGAAGCTTAACTTCTGTGTTCGGAATGGGAACAGGTGTTACCAACCAGCTATGGCCGTCTCGAAATTTCAATTCACTTCTCATTTATAAACCTTTTTATATTCAGAATTTCTTGATTTTTCATGCGGGGTTGCCGGAGTGGTCAAACGGGCAAGATTAAGGCTCTTGTGGCTTAGTGCCTGCACAGGTCCGAATCCTGTACCTCGCATTTTTATTATGCCCGGGTAGCTCAGCTTGGATAGAGCACGTCACTCCTAATGACGGGGTCGCAGGTTCAAATCCTGTCTCGGGCGTTTTTAATTTTTAGACTGAAGAAGATAAAATAACAAGTGTATAGAAAAATACGATTAGTTCACTTGTTAAAAAATACTTTCCCGAAATTTCATAACCTTCTTTTATTTTAAATAAAAAATAAAGCAAAATTACACATTGCAAAAGAACTATATGAAAATATACAAAAAATATTCCAAAAAAATAGCTTGCACCTTCTTTTACAAAAGGGGTTATAAACGAGGTTATAATTATTGTTACTAAAAATCCAACAAAATAATCTCCTTTTGGTCTTTCTTCTTCTTTTGTTTTCTTTCTAAAAAAGGAGAATATAGATTTTTGAAGTAAATTGGAAGCAGCATAAGAAAGGCTAAATCCCACAAACCATGAAGAGGGATTTTTTATAAATGTAAAGAAAGTTTCAAAAATTTTGAAATCTGTTATCTCAAGCAGGGTTATTAAGCCCATCACAACAAACGTAGAAATTTCTAGAATCATGAATTTTACAAATTTTTTCATACATTTAAATTGCAATTTAATTAATAAACATTTTGTAGCATATTTACCAATCAAAAACCTTTAAAACTACTTAAATAATCATTATTTTAAGCGCTGGTGGTTTAATGGTAGAATTACTGGCCTCCAACCAGTCGATCCGGGTCCGATTCCCGGCCGGCGCATTGCAAACAATAAACTAAAATGGAAGAACAAGCTTACGAACATAAAAAAATCTGGCACGATAAATACTACAAAAAATTATTATTAATTCCCTTAGCATTGCTTATCTTCTCTTTTGTCTACATCGGTGTTTTTTATTCTCAGCATCATGATATTATGTTAAAAGACATTTCTTTAACAGGGGGAACATCCATAACACTAAATGATAATCTAATTAATACAGGAAATTTGAAAATTTTTTTACAGGATAAGCTTGAAGATATGAGTATAAAAGAGATTTCTGATTTGGTTACAGGAGAAAAAGTAGCTGTAATAATTGAAACAAAAACAGATGCAGAAACAGCCAAAACAATTTTAGAAGAATATTTGAATTATGATTTGACAGAAGAAAATAGTAGCATGGAATTTACCGGCTCTTCTCTTAGCAGCTCTTTTTATAAACAACTTTTGATTGCACTTTTAGTTTCATTTGTTTTTATGTCCATAGTAGTGTTTATTCTTTTTAAGACAGCAGTTCCTTCAGGAGCAGTTATTCTCTCAGCGTTTGCAGACATTCTAATGACTTTGGTTGCAGTAAATATTTTAGGCATTAAAATGTCAACCGCCGGAATTATTTCTTTACTAATGCTTATAGGTTATTCAGTTGATACTGATATTCTTCTTACAAATAGGCTTTTAAGGAGACATGAAGGAACAGTGAATGAGAGAATATCTGGGGCATTTAAAACAGGAATTACAATGACATTAACTTCCCTTGTTGCAGTTGCAGTCGCATTTTTTGTTGTTAAATCTTTTTCATCAGTTCTTTCTCAAATATTTACAATTTTAATAATTGGGCTTATTTTTGATATGTTCAATACCTGGGTAACAAATGTTTCAATACTTAAATGGCATCTTGAGAGAAAAAAATGAAAAAATTAGGTTTTAAAATTTGGTTAGCAATAGGCATTTTGATAGCCTCCCTTTTCTCTATTTTTCTATCTTCAAATGGTTTTACTCTTTTTCAGAAAGGAGTATTAATAACAAGCGTCGAACAGAATTCAACAGCATATGAACAAGGATTTAGGCAGGGGGAGATAATTATTTCTATTGATGGGAATCTTATAGTTAATCTTTCTGATTTTACAAGGTATATTCAGGAGAAGTATCCTTCAGAAGATGAAGTAAAAACAACATTCAAAACAAAATATTCAGAAATAATATTTTTTTCAGACTCTGCCCCAAATATAACTGTTTCAAAGATTCCAAAAACAAGCCTTAAGACAGGGCTGGATTTAGCAGGAGGAGCAAGGGCAATGGTTCAGGCAGAAGATAAAGAACTTTCTGCAGAAGAAATGAATGATTTAGTTTCAATAACAACAAATAGGCTGAATGTTTATGGTCTTTCTGATATAAGTGTTAAGGCAGTAATGGACTTATCAGGAAATCGTTTTATGCGAATTGAGATTGCAGGAGCAACACCCAAGGATTTGAGAAATACAATTGAAAATCAGGGGAAATTTGAAGCGAAAATAGGAAATGAAACTGCCTTTGTTGGGGGAGATAAAGATATAACTTCTGTTTGCAGAAATGATGCAACCTGTGCATATATTAAATCATGTAATCAAGTCTCTTCAGGAGCATACTCTTGTAATTTTATTTTTTCAATTTATCTAAGTGAAGGAGCAGCAGAAAGACACGCAAGCATAACAGAACAAATTGATATAAATGCTTCAAATCCAGAATATCTTTCAAAACCCCTAGATTTATACTTAGATGACGTCCTTGTTGATACTCTTTTGATAAGCAAAAATCTTAAAGGGCAAGTGACAACGCAGATTGCTATTTCTGGTTCTGGAACAGGAGAAACTCAAGACGATGCAATTAACGCCGCAAATGAGCAAATGCACAAATTACAAACAATTCTTATAACAGGAAGCCTGCCTTACAAATTAGAAATAGTAAAGTTGGATACAATTTCTCCATTGCTAGGAGAAAATTTTACTAAGTATATTTTATTTGCAGGAATTGCAGCACTTCTTTCAGCGGCCGTAATTATTCTGATTAGATATAGAAAAATTAAACAATCTTTAGCAATGATTTTAACTAGTTTCTCAGAGATAATAATAATACTTGGTATTTCAGCACTAATTAAATGGAATTTAGACTTAGCGAGTATTGCAGGTATTTTAGCTTCAATAGGAACCGGATTTGATGATCAAATTGTTATTCTTGACGAATCAATAAATAAAAAAACAACATCAAGCATAAAAGAAAGAATAAAGAAAGCATTTGCAATAATAATGGGTGCATATGCCACAGTGGCTGTTTCTCTGCTTCCTCTTATGTGGGCAGGGGCAGGATTGCTTAAGGGATTTGCAATAACAACAATAATTGGAATAAGCGTAGGTGTTTTCATAACACGACCCGCATTTGGAGAAATAGTAAAAAGAATAGAAGAATAAATTAAATTTTATTTATTAAAAGCAAGATTTAGAGCCTTTTCTGTGTACTTTCTTACATACCAATGAAGGGTATTTTTTATCTCTTCAAATACAGAAGGGGCAATTATTAGGGGGTCAAAATGATTCGTATCTAGATTTAACTTCCCTCTAGCTTTTGCAAAATAAGCAGTGGCACTATCATGAACTCCTTTTCCATGTCCAAATGGATCTTTGTCCCAAAAAAGATCTTCAGGTTCATTATTAAGGCAAAGAACATCGTAAAGTTCAAGATGAGATTCCTCCCTTATCAAGTTATTTAAGGATTCTCTTATGGGAAAGCCTCTTTTTTGTCCTCCCCCCAAGCACCAGATTATTCCTTTTGCAGGTTCAACTTTTCTTTTTATTAATAAAATGCCTTCTTTTCCATCGTATTTGAAGAGAGGGAAAACATCGTGGGCGGGGCGGGGAATAGAAGTAATTCCTATGATATATTTTTCTTTAGCAACGAATCCAACTCTAAGCTTATCCCATAGTTCTGGAGCAATGTCTTTATATTTTTTATCTTCCATATGTCTCGGATTTTAGCTCTCTTTATAAATTTTATTGCATTAGATTTATTTTGGATAATTTTTCATAAGATTATCCCAATAATATTAAACCAATTGATTAGCTCTTCTTTATCCTTAAAAAGATGAGTTTTAATTCCTAGATTTTCAGCAGGAACTAAATTTTCTAGTCGGTTATCTATAAAAATTATCTCTCCCGGAAGCATATTTAATCTGTTCAACAGAATTTTGTATATTTCGGGGGTTGGTTTTGCAAACCCCACATCGCAGGAAGAGACTATTAATCTGAAATGGTCCTTTAATTTAAACTTTTTAATCCTATACTCATTCCATTCTTTAATTTCATTATTTAGAATCACTAAAAAATATTTTTGATTTAATTTTTTTAGTAGTTCTACCATTTCATCATCAATCTTATTTTCTTCCCGGATAATTTCTCTTAAATCATTAAGAGAAATCTCGTCTCGCGATAATTTTAATACCTTCTTTAAGAATTCCTTTTCAGACATTTTTCCAGTGATTAAATTTTCCTTATCCTTAAACCACAATTCATGGAGTTTCTCTTTATCAGCTTTAATTCTTTTTGCTAATTTCTCTCTACCTTCATAAGATCCCCCATCTGATAAAAAAATTACCCCTCCAAGGTCAAATACAATTGATTTTATTCTTTCCATAAACTAAATAGTCCAAGGTCTTTTATAACTTTTTCTGGATGCTCTGAGAAATTAAAATTATACTCTTGGAATGATTGTTTGTATTTGGAGTATAAACCTCTTAAAATAAGATCAAATTTTACTCTTTGATAAGGATCAACTGTCCTCATGTTGTTATCTACTACCTCTCTGCTCAAATCAAGCGGTAAGAAGATTATTTTGTCGTATAAATTCACTCCTTTCTCTAAAGAATTCAAAATTATCTTGTGGTTTTCCTCTTTTGAGCTAGAATAAAATCTTGCAAACCATCTAGCCCCAAAATCAAAAACAGACTTATCTACAATATAATTGTCTTCTTCAAAGTCTGATTTTATTTTATCAGCAATCGTTCTCATATGCCAAGCAATCATTCCCTCTTCTCCTCTTTTTTTGAATAATTCATTCCCACTTTTGTAGCCCATCTCATTTAAAGTGACATCATTTATATCTGGAATATACTTTAGGCAAGTATGCAAAGAGATTAATTTTCCAAGGGTGGTCTTCCCTGTTCCACCAACTCCAGTAATAGCGATTTTCATCTTATTTATTTCTCCCCATTAACGTCCAATCTAGATTTGTCTGCTTCCATTAAGCCATGCTCTTTTAAGTGATTTAAATCACTTTCAATCATCATCTTTACAAGTTCTTTGAAAGCGGTCTTGGGTTTCCATTTCAAATTTCTCTTAGCTTTTGCAGAATTAGCAAGAAGATAATCTACCTCTGCAGGTCTATAAAACTTTGAGCTTACTTTAACAACTGTCTTTCCATTACATTCTCCAATCTCTTCAATTCCTTTTCCCTTCCATTTAATAGACATACTTACTGCCCTGAAAGATTCTTCTATAAATTCTCTTACAGAATGAGCTTCTCCTGTTCCAATAACATAATTATCTGGTTTTTCTTTTTGCATCATTAACCACATTGCCTCCACATAATCCCCTGCAAACCCCCAATCTCTTTTTGCATCTAGATTTCCTATCTCAAAATACTCTTGATATCCTAATTTTATCTTGGCAACAGAGTGAGTTATTTTTCTTGTTACAAATTGTTTCCCCCTCTTTGGAGATTCATGATTAAATAAGATTCCATTACAAGCAAAAATGTTAAAACTTTCCCGGTAATTTTGAGTTATATAATATCCGAATGCCTTTGAAGCAGCATATGGGCTTCTTGGATGAAACTTTGTTTCTTCATTTTGAGGAATTTCTTCAACCTTACCAAACATCTCAGATGTAGAAGCTTGATAAAATTTTATTTTGGGATTTAGAATTCTTATAGATTCCAAGATATTTATCACCCCCATAGCATCGATTTGTACAGTTGAAATTGGCTGAGTCCAAGAATCAGGGACAAAAGACTGAGCAGCAAGATTGTATATCTCGTCTGGTTTTATTTCATTTATTATTCTTATTAGGGAACCAAAATCAGTTACATCCCCGCCCACCAATATGATGCTCTTCCTTAAATTTCCAATTCTATCAAAAACATCCATGCTCGTTCTTCTGTGCAGCCCATAAACCTCATATCCTTTTTCCAAGAGAAATTCTGCAAGGTAACTTCCGTCTTGTCCAGTTATGCCTGTTATCAGGGCTTTCTTTTTACCAGAATTCTCTTTTGTAAGATTTGTATTTTTTAAGGAAGTCATCTCTAGTCTTAATTCGCTTATCTCCTTTTTTACCTTCGAAAATGCATTTTTTAATTCATTTTTATTATCCAAGGGGATATTTTCCATAAACTCTCAATAGATTTTTCGTTTAAAAGATTATCTGCTATTTAGAATATATTTTATTTATCTCTGGGGTGCGTTTTCAAATATTTTTTGATTATCTAAATTTAACATTAAGTTTTTCTTTAAGTATAATAATATTTAAAAACTGGATATTTATGGAGATTTTATGAATAAAGGAGATTTAATTGAGTTTGAAAAGGAGATAATGGATATTTATCAGCAAGGTAGAATAAAAGCTCCGGTTCATTTATCTGGAGGAAATGAAGAGAATTTAATAGAAATATTTAAGAGAATAAATAAGAACGATTGGATTTTTTCTAACCATAGAAATCATTATCATGCGTTATTAAAAGGGATGAATCCAGAATTACTTAAACAAGAAATAATCGCAGGAAATTCTATGCATTTAATGAATAAAGAAAATAAAATTTATACATCTTCTATAGTCTCGGGGCAGATACCTATCGCCTTAGGAACAGCCTTAGCAATAAAACTTAAAGGAAAAAAAGATCACGTTTATGCTTTTTGCGGAGATATGGCTTCTGAAATGGGGATATTTCATGAATGTGTAAAGTACGCTAATGGGCATGAATTGCCAATCACCTTTATAGTGGAAGATAATGGAATCAGTGTTTTTACAAATACTTCAGAAGTGTGGGGAATAAGAACAAGTCAAAATTTGGAACAAAAATTAAATCCCAAGATAATAAAATATAATTATAATCGAACTTACCCTCATCATGGGATAGGGTTGTGGGTTGATTTTGCAGACGAGAAACCCCCTAAAGATAAAGAGTACAAGAATGAAATGAAAAAAACTATGAAAATGTTAGGAGAAGATTCAAGGACATTTTTTTTGGGGCAGACAGTTGGATGCAAAGGAAGTCCAATATATGAAACCCTTTCGGAAGTTCCCTTAGAAAAGAGAATAGAGATGCCCATAATGGAAGAAGCACAAATGGGAATTTCTACTGGTATGGCTTTAGAAGGATATATTCCAATATCTATTTATCCTCGGTTTGATTTCTTAACACTTGCGATAAATCAATTTGTCAATCATTTGGATAAGACTCATGAACTTTCTCATGGAGAGTTTAATCCAAAAGCAATAGTCAGAGTTATGGTTGGGAGCAGATACCCCTTAGATGGAGGAATTCAACACACACAAAATCACACAAAAGCATTTAGAGAGTTTTTAACAAACACAAATGTTAAAGAATTGAGACATAGTAGTGAAATATTTGAGGAGTACAAAAAGGCTCTTGATTCGGACAAGCCATCCCTTCTCGTTGAATTTGCAGATTTATATTTCTAATTAGAAATAAAATTATAATTATATCACAATTAATCTTATAAACTTATTTAATAGATTTATTCTATGAGAATTTCATTTGGGAATTTAAAAGTAAGTGAAGAAGCTAAGAAGCATTTAGAAGAAGTAGTTCAATCAAATTTTATTTCTGGAGGTCCAAAAGTGAAGCAACTGGAAAAAACTTGGGGAGATTTATTTGGATATAAGTACAATATTGCAATGAGTTCGGGGACTTCTGCAGATATTGCTGCTTGTATGACTTTATATGATATTATAAATAAAAAAGAAAAGGTGAATGTCGGAGATGAGATTATTGTGCCCGCTTTAGCATTTGCTGCAACAGGTAATTCTATTCGAGCAGCAGGGTTCAAACCAGTTTTTATTGACATCAAAAAGGAGACGATGAATATTGATCCAGAAAGAATAGAAGAAAAAATTACTCCAAAAACACGAGCAATAATGGCAGTTCATACAATGGGAAAACCTTGTGATATGGAAAAGATAAAACATATTTCAGAGAAGTATGATCTAAAAATTATTGAAGATTGTTGCGAAGCTCACGGAGGAAAGTATAAGGATAAATTTGTAGGAACCTTTGGAGATTTGGCTGCATTTAGTTTTTATGTGGCGCATATTGTTTCTTGTGGAGATGGGGGCATGGTATCCACAAATAATAAAGATGTTTTAGATATTTTGGATTCAGTGAAGCATCATGGAAGAAAGCCACGTTCCTTATATTTTGATCATGTAAGATATGGTTTAAATTTTAGAATGAATGATTTAACTGCTTCAATAGGGATACCCGAGATTGAGAGATTTTGGGAAATTTTTAATAAAAGAAAAGAGAACCTTAATTATTTAACTGAAAGAACGAAAGACCTTGGAGGATTAGCATATTTTGTTGAAGAAGAACCTTATGAAGTAGTTTCCCCTCATGCATTTAGTCTTATCTTAAAGGACCCAAAACTAGACTATTCTAGATTGTATTCTTTTTTGGAAGCCAAAGGAATACAATGCAAAAGAAATTTTGGGAGTATGCCTACTCAGCATAAAGCATTTGAATATTTAAATCATAAAAAAGGAGAATTCCCAGAAGCAGAGTATGTTGGAGAAAATGGTCTTCACTTTGGAATTCATCAATATTTATTTAAAGAATCTTTGGATTATGCTTCAGAGGTTTTACACGAATATTTTAATAAAATTTAAGAAAGATGGAAGAAGAAATAAAAAAAATAGTAAATGATTCTATAAGGATTAAAGAAGAGATTCCCGTGGATAAAATTAAAGAAGCTTGTATGATTATAATAAATTCCTATAAAAACAATGGAAAACTTCTTGTTTGTGGTAACGGGGGGAGTGCTGCCGACGCTCAACATATGGCAGGAGAATTTGTAAATAGATTCCTTGTAGAAAGAGCTCCTTTGCCTTGCCTAGCTTTAACAACAAATACATCTGTTCTTACTTCTATATCCAATGATTCTAATTTTGATGAAGTCTTTTCTAAGCAGGTTGAAGCTTTTGGAGAAAAAGAGGACATCTTAATTGGAATTAGTACTTCTGGAAATTCAAAAAATATAATTAGAGCTATAGAGGTTGCAAAGAAAAAAGGAATTTATACAATCTGTTTATTAGGAAAAGATGGAGGAATTTTATCTAATCTATGTGACTGCCCATTGATTATAAATTCTAAAAGCACCCCGAGAATACAAGAAGCGCACATTTTAATTATCCATATAATTTGTGAAATTGTGGAAAAATCTTTATTTAATGATATTTAATATTTTTGATTGACCATCCATGTTTGAACGCCCTTAGATTCAAAAGTAAAATTCATAATTTCCCCTCCGGCTTTTTCAAGAGAATTGACTAATTGTTTTCTTTTTTGTATAGGGCAAAAGAAAAGAAGATATCCTCCCCCCCCTGCTCCAAGAAGTTTTCCACCATATGCTCCGTTTAAAATTCCTAAATTATACAATTCATCAATTCTAGTATTTGAAATACTTTTATCTATATTTTTTTTATTCTCCCATGAAGTATGTAAAAGTTCCCCGATTCTATATATGTCGTTGCTCAAAAGAGAATCTCTTATTTCTAAGGCAGTACACTTGAGTCCATTGAGTCTATTTAACACCTCTTTTTCATTTTTTATAAAAGATTCTTTTTGATTTTTATGAATATCTCCAGAAAAGTGAGATTTACCAACATAACATAAAAGAAGATTCTTATTTAATTCATTAATAACTTCTTCTTTTAATCTTAGAGGATAAATATTAGCTTTGTCTCTTTCAAATTCCATAAAATTGAACCCTCCTGTAACTGCTGCATATTGGTCTTGCCATCCTCCTTCTATCCCGAGCTCTTCATGTTCGGATTTATAAGCTATTTCGGCTATCTTGCTATCGCTGTAAGAAGCTCCTTGTAATTGAGTTAACAATTTTGCAACAAGGACAGATAAACTTGCAGAAGAGCCTAATCCTCTTCCAGGAGGAACATCATTGTGCAAATAAAGTTCAAATCCAAAATTAGGTTTAATTGTGTTGATTACTGATTTTACAATATTTAATTTTCCATCATATTCCAATTTTCCACCTTCTTGTAGTCTTTTTGAGTCTAGTAAAATTTCTTCTAAGTCAGAGTTTATTAGCATCTTAAAGTCGGCTCTTTTTACAGCAGTAGCGTAGCAGTATTTATCTATTGTGGAACTTATGACGACTCCCCCGTATTTTTCAAAGAAAAAAGGAACGTCTGTTCCTCCTCCAGCAAAACTTATCCTTAAAGGAGATCTTCCACTAACCATAGGAAAAATTTCATCTTTTATTTCTTCTATTCTAAATTTAACATCTGAAACTTTTCCATCCACATCAATTATTGGAAGGTGATTTATCCCAGATAGAAGTAATTCTGAAATTTTGTTTTCTTTATAATCCGTTTTTCCTACAACCGGATCTGTTATCATAGCATCTTCCAACTTATCTTTTAATTCCCCTCCCTTGAGAAGATGCCAACTTATAATTCTGCTATTTAAAACCCCTTTTAGCTGTTTTTTCGAATTAGTTACTAAGATCAAATCAATATTATTTTTATTTATTTTTTGCATGGCTTCTCTTATGCTTTCTCCTTCAATCATCTGTAAATTTTCTAAAATATCTTTTTTAAATTGATTATATGTCTCCGGTCTACCAATATCTATGAAATAACCTTCTTGAATATTTCCACGAAGCTTTTTATTTTCTGCTAATATGGGGAATACTTCTTTTTCTAAAGATACCTTCTTCCCAGGAATGATATAATCAAGAATATTTGGTTCAAAGAGATAAATCCCTGTATTTATTAGCCCCTCTAGAGATCCTTTTTTCTCTGAAAAAGTGATTATTTTATTTCCCTCCATTATCACATTCCCGTAATTAGAAGAATTTTCGCATTTTTTTAAAATTAAACTAGCATAACCTCCCGCAGATTTATGAAATTCTAAAAATTTCTTTAAATCTATTTTTGAATAGGAATCACCATTTAATACCAAAAAGGTATCATCAATATATTTTTCAGCTTTTTTAATTGCACCAGCAGTTCCTAAAGGAACTTCTTCTTCAGAATAAGTTATGTCCACTCCAAATCTGCGCCCTGCTCCAAAGTGCGATTTAATTTTTCCACTCATATAATGCACAGCAAGAATTATATCTGTTATGTTTTGTTCTCTTAGAGAATGTATTTGATGTTCTAAAAAAGGCTTCCCGGCAATTAATGCCATAGGTTTTGGTCTATCTGGAACTGCTTCTTTTAGGCGAGTTCCAAATCCTCCAGCAAGTATTATAGCTTTCATTTTAAAATTAGTTGCATGTCGAGCAAATTATTTATATTAAAATCTGGTTTGATGTCAAATTCGTAATCTTTCCCTCCCCACCCGGTATTAACTAATATTGTTTTACATCCCGCGTTTTTTCCTGTTTGAATATCGCTGGTTTTATCCCCCACAAAATAAGATTCCTTTAAATTAATGTTTAAATCTCTCTTTGCTTGCAACAACATTCCTATTTTGGGCTTTCTACATTCACACCTTTCTTCTGGGGTATGAGGACAAAAATATAAACCATCCAAATTCTTTTTGTATTTCTTTAATTCATTATATATTGGTTGATTAATTTTATTAAATTGTTCAATATTTAAAAGCCCCTTATTAATTACTGACTGGTTTGTAATTACAACTAATAAAAAGTTTTCCAATTTTGATAAAAAATAAAAAGCTTTTTTTGACTCCGGTATCCATTCAAATTGTTCCGGGTTTGTTATAGGAGAGTCCCTATAAAAGAGATTCTTCTCCTTACAAATTACTCCATCCCGATCCAGAAAGACAGCTCTTTTCATTTTGATTACGTTTTATTATTTGGAAAAATTCTTTCTTAATATGAGACCATATCCTTTTATTAACTCTTCAATTCAATAATCTAAATCATATTTGCATTCAAATCCTGTATTCATTAATTTTTTATTAGAGACAATATAATTTCTTTTATCGGGATCATTATCTATCTCTCTATAAGTTATGTCTAATTTAGGTATGTGGTCTTTTACTTTTTCTGCTAGTTCTTCTTTAGAAAAATTAGCACTATCCAATCCAAGATTATAAGCGTTATTTTTCATGGATTCATAATTTTCAATACAATGATTAAAACATCTAGCAACATCTTTAATGTGCACATAATTTCTCTTAAAATATTTTTCATAGATTACTAAGTAACCATCAGTCAGGGCCTTAAGAACAAAATCATTTACTAGCAGATTGGTCCTCATTCTAGGTGACATACCAAAAACAGTTGCTAATCTCAGGGTTATTGCATCTTTATGAGAGTTTAATAAGTTTTTTTCTGCTTCCGACTTTGTAATTCCATAAAGAGAGATTGGATTTAAAGGAGTTTCCTCTGTGCAATATAAGTCCCCCGTTGTTGTTCCATAACCGCTATTTGTTGTAGGAAAAATTATCTTTTGGTTTGGATTTCTTATAAAATTCATTGTTATAACTGAGTCTTTATTTATTAATTCTGCATCTACAGGATTTGAATCGCATTGTGGTGCCCCAACTATAGCAGATAAAGGGATAATAACATCAAAGTTAGGTATAACTTTCTCCAATAGTTTTCTGTTTCTTACATCTCCATAAATGAAACTAAAATGGGGTTTGTTAATCAAATGCAAGAGCGAATTATGTCCAAAAGACAAATTATCCAAACAGGTTACAGAGTAACCCTCCTCTAGTAAATGTTCTGTAAGAATACTACCAATATATCCTGCTCCACCAGTGATTAGCACTTTCTCTTTTGCCATTATTTTTAACTCTTTTTTTCTTTTATAAACAAATATGTAATGTAAAATAATCATCAAATTACATTTCTATTCTTTATATTTTTGAGATCTATTTGGAAGTGTATTAATAGGTATATTCCAATTAAATAATATTTAAAAGGGCTTTTAACTGAGATAAAAGATGAAGAAAGCATTGATTACAGGCATTACGGGATCTGGGGGAAGTTATCTTGCAGAATATCTTATAGCTAATCAGCCAGAAATAGAGGTTCATGGAATTTCAAGATGGCATAGCACATCTAATAATAAAAATCTTGAAGAAATTGCCGATAAAACTTTCGTACATGAGTGTGATTTAAATGATTTTAGCTCTATTTTTAGAACACTAAAAAAAGTAAAACCGGATTATATTTTTCATTTGGCGTCTCATGCAAATGTTCGAGCTTGTTTTGATACTCCTCTCGCAGTTTTGCAAAATAATATAATGGGGACTGCAAATCTTCTAGAAGCAATTAGATGTACAGAGATAGATTCAACAATACAATTGTGTAGTACTTCGGAAGTTTATGGACAAGTAGACCCTAAAAATATTCCTATAAATGAGGATTGTCCGATAGAACCCTCAAACCCCTATGCCGTTTCAAAAACAACTCAAGATTTTCTAGGAAGAGTTTATAATAAGAACTATGGATTGAAAGTGATTAGAACAAGGATGTTTGCTTATTTAAACCCTAGGAGAGGAGATTTATTTTCAACTTCATTTGCAAAACAGGTTGTTAGAATAGAAAAAGGATTGCAAAAAGAATTATTGCATGGTAATTTAGAATCTGTTCGAACAATCATAGATGTAAGGGATGCAATGGAATCTTATTGGTATGCCACTGAAAAAGGAAAACCAGGGGAAGTATATAATATTGGAGGGGAAAAAGTAATCAAAGTGGGAGAATTTTTAGATGTTTTAAAAACTCTAGCAAAATGTGAAATACCTTCAAGAGTTGATGCAAGTTTATTAAGACCAACAGATGTTACCTTGCAAATCCCAGATACAACCAAATTCAAGAGAGAAACAGGATGGTCTCCCAAATATAGTTTTGAGGAGAGTGTTGAGCATTTACTAAACCATTGTAGGAAAGAAATAAGATGAGCATTTATAATAATAAAAAAATTTTAGTCACAGGAGGAACTGGCTTAATAGGGAAACCTCTTGTTCAAATGCTTTTAGACGAAGGAGCAGAGGTAAGGATAGCTTCCTTAGATGATTCTTCTAGAGCTCACCCTAAAGCAGAATTTATGAAGCTCGATTTAACAAAATATGAAAATTGTACTAAAGCTTGTCACGGGCAGGATTATGTTTTTCATTTAGCGGGAATTAAAGGATCCCCTAAAATGACTGGAGAGAAACCGGCTAGTTTTTTTGTACCTACAATCTTATTTAATACAAATATGATGGAAGCAGCAATTAAAGAGGAAGTAGAGAGGTATTTATTTACTAGTACAATTGGAGTTTATTCTCCGGCAGAAATTTTTTATGAAGATGATGTTTGGAAAACATTTCCTTCCGAGAATGATCGGTTTGCAGGATGGGCAAAAAGAATGGGGGAATTGCAAGCTCAAGCTTATCAAATTCAGAATAAATGGAACAAGATTTCAATAGTTCGTCCAGCAAATGTTTACGGACCTTATGATAATTTTGATCCAAAAAATGCGATGGTCATACCCTCTTTAATAAAAAGGATTAATGATGGAGAAAACCCTTTAGTTGTTTGGGGAGACGGATCTTCTATAAGAGATTTTATTCATGCTAAAGATGTTGCAAGAGGAATGCTTTTGGCAATGGAAAGATGTCCCGGACCAAATCTACCAATAAATCTTGGAAGCGGAGAAGGATATTCAATAAAAGATTTAGTGAATATTATAGTCCAAAATACAAATCAAAAACCGGAGGTGGTTTGGGATATTACTAAACCAATGGGAGACAAAAAGAGATTGATGAGCATATCAAGAGCAAGAAATCTTTTGGGGTGGGAGCCAAAAATATCTTTAGAAGAAGGAGTTAAAGATACCATGGAATGGTATAAAGATAACAAAGAGATTGTAGAAAAAAGGTATAATGTTTTTAAAGATGAAAAATAAACCAGTAATTGTCACAGGGGTTAGAAGTGGTTTGGGCAAGTATGTTTTTGAGAATTTAGATATTCCTGGTATTTTAGGAATAACAAGAAGCACTACTAAAAAAGAATGGGAAGATATTAAAAATTCTGGAGCAAGCACAATAATACATTGTGCATTTAATTCTTCAAGACCAACTCAAGATGAATTATATGAATATTTTAAAGATAATGTAATTTTAACAGAAAAACTTACTCAAATCCCTCATGATAAATTTATTTTTATATCAACAATTGACGTATATCCAAAAGATGGGGAAGTTCATAAAGAAGATGAAGAGATAAACCCGGCTTTCTTAAAAGGAGTGTACCCTATTTCAAAACTTATATCAGAATCCATAGTTAAAAAAAATGGATCGGAATGTTTAATCTTGAGATGCTCTGCTTTTATCGGGGAGGATTCAAGGAAAAATAGTTTGATAAAAATTATTAAAGACTCTAGGCCTTCTTTAGCATTATCTGGAGAATCTGAATTTAATTATATTTTGCATAAAGATGTTCTAAATTTTATTAAAGATTCTTTAAAAGATAATCTATCTGGGATTTATAATGTTGCTTCTTCAGAGAATATATGTCTTAAAAAAATTTCAGAAATTGTGGGAAAAGAAGCAGAATTTGGAGAGTGTACTTATATGACAGGAAGCATAGATAACCTTAAAATCTCTGGAGGATTTTCAAGATTTAGAAAAACTTCAAGAGAAATAATAAATGAGTATGTAAATCAAAGAAGATGAAGAAAAAAATTTTAGTTTGTGGGGCAACAGGATTTATTGGGAGAAATGTCACCGAAAGATTAGTTCAAAGAGGAGATTTTGAAGTCACTGGGACATATCATCATTCAAAACCTTATTTCATGAAAGGCTTAGAAATGGTTAAAGTAGACTTGAGAAAAGAAGAAGAAGTAAATAAAGTTGTTGAGGGAAAAGATATAATCCTTCAAATGGCTGCCACAACTTCTGGAGCTAAAGATATTGTAACAAGACCATACATCCACGTTACAGATAATGCAGTTATGAATTCTTTATTACTAAGAAGTGCTTTTGATTTTGGGGTGTCTCATTTTATTTTTCCAAGTTGTACTGTAATGTACCAACCTAGTGAGACTTTAGTTAAAGAGGAGGATTTCAATCCCTCTATAGACCTATTAAGAAGTTATTTTGGCATAGGAAACACCAAAGTGTATATAGAAAAAATGTGTGAGTTTTTTTCTAGACTCGGGAAAACAAGACACACTGTAATTAGACATTCAAATATTTATGGACCATTCGATAAATATGATTTGGAAAAATCTCATGTATTCGGAGCAACAATAACTAAAGTTATGACTACAAAAAAAGATGATAAAATAGTTGTTTGGGGGGAAGGAACAGAAGAAAGGGATTTACTTTATGTAGACGATTTAATGGATTTTATAGAATTAGCAATAGAGAAACAAGACGAACCCTATAAATTATATAATGTTGGATTAGGAAAAGCAACATCTGTAAGCAATTTAGTAAAAAAAATAATGTATAGCGCTGGATCAAATTCTAAAATTGAATATGATCTTACAAAGCCCACAATAAAAACAACTCTTTGTTTAGATACAACAAGGGCAAAAAGAGAATTGGGGTGGGAGCCGAAAATATCTTTAGAAGAAGGAATAGAAAAAACAATTAATTGGTATAGAACAAATATAAAAAAATAAAATGAAAGAAACCGTTTTAATAACTGGTTCAAGTAAAGGATTGGGGAGATGGTTAGCGAATAGTTTCGCAGACAATAATTATAATATAATCTTGCACGGAAGAGATATTAAAGCTCTTCATGAGGTAAAAAAGGAGATAATGGGCAAGGGAGTGGAGGTTACAGTTATTATAGGAGATTTAAAGAAAAATTTAACTATCGACAGGCTTTATTATGAAGCAAAAAAGAAAGATATTTCAGTTTTTATAAATAATGCTGGAACTATTTGCCCCGGGGTGCCTCTAGAGCAAATAACAGAAAAGAATATTGAAGAGATTTTAATTACAAATTTATGCGCTCCAATAAATTTAACCCAAAAGGTATATACTTTTTTTATTAAAAAAGGTTTTGGAACTATAATAAATATCAACTCTATAATCGGCTTAGAATTTAAGAAATTAAGAACATTATCCTGTGCTGCTAAATGGGGATTAAATGCCTTTTCAAATAGTTTAAAATTAGAAGCGAAAGAAAAAAATATAAGAGTTTTAGACATTTATCCAAGCAGGATTAAAACAAGGCAAGAATATTCTCAATATGGCTGGGATCCAATGGAAATCAGTAATAAAATTTATAAAGCTTATGAAGATACCACTCTTGATAGTTTAATACTTGATAATCGTCCAGCGGAGTATAAACAAAAATGAGTAAAAAGAAAATTTTAATTTCGTTTTATATGGGGGAAAATAGTATATGCTTTCTATTGGAATAATTATCCCTAGCGTTCATTACTGGAGTGATCCAGGAAGAATAACCCCAATACATGAATTATATTTGGCCACTTTAGTAGAATCAAAGGGAGATGTTGCCATTGAGATAATAGACTTGCGGGGCGTCAGGTCAGATCAACAAATTTATCACATTCCAAAACGAGATTTATATTTATATTGGGTAATGAAAGCAGGGGATTATAACAATGTTCGAGATATTACAAAGCAACTCCGATTTTTTTATCCAACATCAAAGCACGTAGCAGGAGGAACACATATAGATAATTCTGAAATAGAAAGTCCCGAATCTTTTGAATGTTTTGACTCGGTGATAATAGGACCCTCGGAAGATGTTATAGAATCTATTCTACAAGATTGTAAAAATAAATCTCTTAATAAAATGTACAAATCAGATTATCAAAATGTTCCTTATGAAAATTATCCATTTATGAGGAGACATTTTCTTCCAGAAACGGCTATTGTTAATCATTTACTTTTTGAAAAATATGGAAGTAAAATAAGAAGTACCTGCGTTCTTTTTTCGAGAGGATGCTGTTTTAGATGTAAATATTGTACTTATAATGTACCTAAATTTGTTCAAATGCGAACATCCGAATCTATTAAAGAAGAAATAAAATACTTAAAGGACGAGTATAAGATTGAAGCAATTAATTTAAAGGATGAAATATGTATTCCAATATCCGATGAAAAAGCCACGTCTTTTTTAAAAGCTCTAGAAGATTCAAATATCATGTGGAGAGGACAAACCTGTGTTACAGGACTTACAGAAGCTAAAATTGCATTAGCAAAAAAATCTGGATGTGTTGAACTTGCATTAGGTATTGAAAGTGCATCACAACAGGTATTAGACATAATTGGTAAAAAAATTACACTCGAACAGGTTAAAAATGCCATAAAACTTTGTAAGAAATATGACATTAAAGTTAAAATGTGCCTTATATTTGGATTACCAGGAGAACCGAAAGATATACTTGAAATCACTAAATCATTTGTAAATGAAACTAAACCAGATTGGGTAAGTTTGTCTGGATTTGATCCCATCTTAGGCTCAGAGATATATACAAATTATAAGAGTTACGGCATTAAAGATATAGATAAAAATTGGGATAAACATGCACATCTTCTTTATAGATTTTCTGACAAAGAAGAAGTGGGGGTTCCATTCGAATATGAAAAAATAAATCAATGGGGAGAAACTTTTTCAAGGGAAGAAATAATAGAGAATATACGTCAGATGCAACATTATTTAAGAGAGAGAAATATGTTATATTAAAGATTTCTAATAAATTTAATTTAAAATCATTGCCACACTATACGTTTTTCTCTACTTACTAATTTATGATAAATTCGTACAAAGGATTCTATTAAATTTAATTTCCTTAGAATATTAAATAAGGGGCTTACAAAAAAGTATCTCATATTGCAATTTTTGCAAATAACATCTTGACTATAAAAATATGGGACTTTTAAATAGAAATTTTTATACAAATTTTTTTTATTGCAAAAAGGGCACTTTGATAAAATTTCATATATGTTTTTTCCGGTCTTTTTAACATATATTGGTTTACTCCTATTTGTGAGACTAGATCTAAGTATTGATAGGGTATTTGTTAATTCTGAAAATTCTTTGTCACTCATATTATCAGTCATATTCAAAAAAAACTCTCGTTTAGGCATTTGATTTTTTATGAAGTCTAATTTATCCTTAATTATGCCTTTTTTTAAGCAATGAGTATAAATTGCACTCCCAGGATAAGGCTGTATACAAGTTAAAGTTACCTGCCCCTTACAATTTTTCTTCCAATAATCAATAGTCTTCTTTGCAGTTTGGGTTGTTTCCGCAACATCCCCAAAGATAAAATTTGCTTGAACCCCTATTTTTTCTTCTAAGGTCATTTTAAAAGCAGAATCAATTTGCTGAGGAGTTATTGGTTTTTTCATACTTTTTAAAACATCTTCACTATAACTTTCAAATCCGTAACTTATCAACTCGCAACCCGCATCTTTCATGGTCCTCAAAATGTCTCTATCAACATGCAAAACTGATAATTGGCAGGTCCATTTTATTTTTTGGCTTGCCTTTTCACTTAGTTTTTTAATTTCTTTACAAAATTCATAAATTCTTTCTTTTTTATAGGAAAAAAGATCATCATAAAGAGAGATGGAATTAATTTTATATTTTTCAATTGCAAACTTTATTTCTTTAATCACATTTTTTATTGTTCTTTCTCTATATTGTTCTCCAAGAGTATGATAGCAAAAAGTGCAGTGAAAGGGGCAACCTCTACTAGCTAAAACTGGATAAATTCTAGGAAAATCATAAAAATTTCCAAAATATTCCGAGTTAGAATGGATGTGGCTGAAGCGTTTTTCAAATTCAAATCCTTCAAAATCTGGAAAAGGTATTTTATCAAGATTTTCAATAGGTTTTCTGGGAGAAGTTATTATGAGATTGTGGTTATTGTCTTTGTATATTATTCCATTTACTTTTTTAAAATCTCCTTTATTTTCTATACAATTTAGCAATTCTAAAATTGTATCTTCTCCTTCTCCAAGCACCCCAAAGTCTGGTTTTAGTGATTCAAATATTGCCTGTGGTTCGCTTGTAATTATTGCCCCTCCAAGAATTGTCTTTGGCTTTGAAACATGCTCTTTTGCTCCTTTAAAAATACTTTCTACTATAGGGTAGCCCATTCCAATATGACCTGTAGCTACAATATCATATTTTTTTTTGTCTAATTCTGCCTTAACTATCTCGCTAGTTGACCCATCATAGTGGTTAATATTCAGGCAAGATACATCAAAATTAGCTTTTTTTAATACTGCAGAAATATACGCGATTCCTAAGGGAAATGTGTAAGTATATTGAGCTTTATCAGAAAGAACATATCTAGGGGCTATAAGGAGTACCTTCAAATGATTTTTTCTCATTCTTATACATGTTTAAAATAAACTTTATAAATTTGATTATAATTAATTATTCATTAGATGATTTTTATTTTATTTGGGGTTCTCTAAAAATTTCTTCAAGTCTTTTCTCTAATCTGTTTATCACACTCTTACAAGGATTTTTATTATTATACCATTGTTGATTTAGCATTTTTTTGTAAAGTTCATCATTTTTATCCAATTCCATTACTTTTTTTATAACTTCATTAAAATTTCTGAAATTATTACAATTAATAAAACATTTCGGGTTGAAATCTCTATTAATTGTCTTGTCTCCCCAAAAAATTGGAATGCTATTTGAAAGAAAGGAGTGAACCATTCGGTCTGTATTAAAACCATTTCTAATAGTGTTCTCAAAGGCGATTGTAAATTTGTAAGGTTTAATGAATTTTAATTTCTCTTCCACAAAATTCGGAGAGATCCTAGATTTGTCAGCATTTTTATAAGAGCCTATTGGAGGCATATTGTTCATACATCTTCCTGGAGAATCAACATGTTTGTATCTGCTGAGCTCTTTGAAGAACTTATTTCTTGGAGGGACATAATTACTATATACAAAATTACAGAATTTTGTTTTTTCTTTTTTTATTTCTGTCATAGATAGTCTTCTTTTTTTTAAATAAAAAACATCCGAATTAAATATATATGGGGGAATTCTCATATGCTTCGGATGATTTAATTCTGATTCAGGGCAGAATGAAAAAGCCCAATCACATTTAGACATATCTGGTTTTATGCTCTCATTAGTATAAAATATCTTTACAAAGTCTCCTTTAACATCTAAAATTTTTGCATAAGGCTTGATAATCTTTTTTTCTCTTAGAAACCAAATAACTCCTTTTACAAAATCTTTTTCCCGCAGTTTTCTAACTATTTTTTTTAAAAATTTTTCTTCTTTTTTTTCAGATGTTTTTAAAATTCTTGCTGTTCCATCTTTAAGTAAAAATTTGTTATTATTTTTATAAACAGAGAAAAATACATAATCTGGATTGTTGCTAATGACTACTTCATATTTTTTTTGGAGTATTTTGAAAAAAATATTTTTTTTAAGATTAAATGGAGTACCATAATATAGAAAATTTATTTTTATTTGAGGTTTTTTCATTTTTTATTACATTCATTAGTACCTGTTTTGATATTTTATTCTATTTGAAGTTTCATATATAAACTTTATTCAAAATTAATATACATATCACAAATCCTCTCAAAACCATTTAAAATATTTAGGATTTGTCACAAATATTTTTATTTCTCTAATTATATTTAAAAATGAGTTGTTCCTACTCTATTTATGGAAGAAAAGATAGCACAACAGAATTTATCAACTGTAGCCGTGAGGGGCTCTGTATATAACACGATTTCCCTATTCATTTCAAAATTTGGGGGTTTAATTTTCACAATAATTATTGCAAGAACTCTTTTGCCAGAGTTGTTTGGAGTTTATGCTCTTGCACTTTCAATTATAACAATCTTTACAACTTTCACAAATTTAGGATTAGATGATACTTTTTTAAGATATCTTTCAAAATCTTTTAGTAAAAGTAGCAGAAAAGAGTCAAGAAGTTATTTAAGATACTTTGTCAAGCTTAAAATATCGCTAGGTTTAATCTCCATAATTCTTCTTTTAGTTATTTCAAGGTATTTATCCTATTCAGTTTATAAAAACCCATTGTTATTTTATCCTCTTATTTTCTCTTGCTTGTTTATATTATCCGAATCAATGAGGAATTTTTTCGCTACAATTTTTACAGCAAAAAAAGATTTTAAAACGCCTCTTCTTTTTGTCATATCCTTACAAATTTTGAACATTCTCTTATCCATATTTGCAGTTTTGATGCTCACAGATTCTTTTAAAATATCTGGAATTTTTATCGCATTTTTTATTTCTAGTTTTTTTACTTTAATTTTAATGTTTTATATTCTGTTAAAAAAAGACAAAAACCTTTTTGTGGGAGAAACAGAGAGGATTAACAAATTTAAGATAAATTCCTACTGGAAATTTATGATTTTAGCTAGCGTTTCTCTTACTTTTTTTGGTTCTATAGATACATTAATGCTAGGTAAATTTGTCGCATCAGAATATCTAGGTTATTATAGGGCTGCATTAAGCTTAGTTATTACAGTGGCAACCATGTTCTCTTTATCTGGATTATTTCTGCCAATTTTTACTCAAATAAGTGGGAAGAGATTTAGCAGAGGATTTCACAAGACCCTGAGATATATCTTGCTTCTTTCAATTCCTGCTACCGGAGGAATAATATTCATAGCTAAATATTTAATTAAAGCAATATATGGAAATGAATATATTCTCGGTGCAGCATCAATTTATTTTTTAGCCATTTTGATAGTCACAACCCCCTTAATCGGATTATATTCAATAATATTTCAATCAAAAGAAAAGCCAAAAATAGTGAGTAACTCAATATTAATCTCTTTATTTGTGAACATAATTTTAAACATTTTTGTAATATTTTTATTCAAAAACAACCCTCTGTTTATGATTTCTGGAGTGGGTTTAGCAACTTCTATTAGCAGAATACTCTTGTTAGAATTGCTTATATTTCATGCAAAGAGAGAATTTGGTTTTAAAGTTAAAGGAATTGGCTTAAGAGCACCGATATTTGCAACAATAGTGATGTGTCTTTTTTTATTGATTTTTAATTATTTCATTAATCTGAATATCTTCCTTGGAATAATAGAGGTAGTTCTGAGTATCGGAGTTTATTTCGGAGTTTTAATATTAGCAAAAGGCGTAACAAAAGAAGATTTTAAGCTAATTAAAGGTTTAATTAAAAAAAGATAATTTCTCTCTTATTTTATATTTTTGCAATATGAAGAATTCACACAATTTTTGGGTTAGGGAGAGGAATTATAAATTTTACTCCCTTTTCCTTATATGCTTCATTATTTTTTATTATTTCTTCTGCAAAATTCCAGGCAAGAATTAAAATGTAATCTGGAAGAGAAGTTTCTAAATATTCTCTATTTTTTATAGGGATTTTTACACCAGGGACAATTAGCCCTTGTTTTAGGGGGTTATCATCAACGATGTAATCTATTTCATCTTTTTTTATTCCGCAAAAATTTAAGAGAGTAGTCGCCTTAGCAGGTGCACCATAGCCCACAATTCTTTTGTTTTCGGACTTAATTTTTTTAATATACTCATTTAAAGTGTCTTTTATATGATAAACCTTCTTAGCAAATGATTCATATGTCTCTAGTCTATCTAAACCAAATGCTTTTTCACCTTCTAAAAATTCATTTACAGATTCTTTAATAGTAAACGACCCCCCTTTTTTTTGAATAAAAACTCTTATTGATCCCCCGTGGGAATCTATGTGTTGCACATTAAAAATCTCCATTCCGTTTTTTTCAAAAAACTTTTTGAGAGGAAATAAACTAAAGTAATGTATATGTTCGTGGTAGATATTATCAAAAGTCAAATTTTTTATAGTATCCAAGAGATATTGTACTTCTATGATAAAAATACCTGGTCCCTTAAGAAGTTTTTTTACATTAAAAACCATATTCTCTAAGTCTTTTGTGTGGGCAAATACATTATTTGCAGTGATTATATCTGCATATCCCTCCGACTTAATTATCTCGTTTACAGATTCATCGTTGAAATAATTCACAATTGTTTTTACACCATTCTTTATTGCTATTTCTGCTATATTCCTTGCTGGTTCGACTCCAATTGTGTTTATTCCAAATTCATTAAAATTTTTTAAAAGAAGGCCGTCATTACTACCTATATCCACGACTAAAGATTGATTTCCAAGATTATACTCTTTAGTAATATCTTCTGCCATTTTTCCAAAATGATCTCTAAATGTTTTGGTAGTGGAAGTTACATAGGGATAACTTTTGAATAATTCATCACGAGGAACAATATAGGATAATTGACAATTATGGCACTTTGAGCAGTACATGACTTCTAGGGGGTACATCCCTTTTTCTTTTGTTAATTCCTCTTTTGTTAAAAGGCTATTTGCCAAGGGAGTTTTTCCTAATGAAATAATATTTTTAAGGTCAGTATTTCCGCATAATCTACAATTCTTTTCTTCGTTTTGATTCTGCAATTCTTCTTTAACCCATTCTATATATCTAGTTATTCCTGGAATTAATCCAATTTTTGGTTCGTAGTTTATATGGAGCCTAGCCTTTGTCAAGTTTGGACACCTTCTATCGGGATTAGATTTTGTATAAACCTCTGAGGGCCCAGTAATAACTTCAACATGAGTATCTCTATTTTCAACTAAGTATAAAACTATGTCTGCAAGATTTTTCATGTTAATTTCCGGATAATCCGCACCCACATTAAAAGGTTCTCTATTATAATTTGAAAAAAGAATTTGGTATAGTCCTACAATGAAATTTGCAATGTAACAAAATGTTCTTGTATTCTGTCCATCCCCGTAAACTGGGATTTTCTCTCCTTTTATTGCAGCAAGGACAAAGTTAGCTAATACTCTCCCATCATCCAACCTCATTCCGGGACCAAATACATTAAAGGGTCTTACAATTTTTACAGGAATGTTATAAACATCAGCATAATTTACACAAAGAGTTTCCCCAATTCTTTTTGGTTCATCGTAACAGGCTCTAGGTCCGATGCACGATACATTTCCCCAATATTCTTCATCGGTTGGAATGTGTATAGAGTCGGGGTTTCCATAAACTTCACTTGAACTTGTAAATAAAAAACTCTTAACATTTTTCTCTTTAGCCAACTCTAGCATATTAGTAGTTCCAGCGATTCCAACATTAATAGTTTCTAATCTATATTTATAATAAAATTTGGGAGAAGCTAAACTTGCAGCATGAATTATATAATCAACTTCCCCATCTATCTTTAATGGTTTTGTAATGTCTTGATTAATTAAGATTAAATTCTCTCCAGGAATTATCCAATCTTTTATTCCAGTAATAAAGTTATCCACTAAAATTATTTTGCATGGTTTTTCAAGAAGATTTGCAAAATTTAAATAATCCAATATTGAGACTAAATATCTTCCTAAAAATCCGGCTCCCCCCGTAATTAAAAATGTTTTACCACTTATCTTAGCGTAATACTCTTTAAGTTCATTTGCCATCTCTTTCATGTCTTGCTCTATAACTTTACTCTTTGGATTGAACATCTTTAATAGAAGGTAATTGTCAAGTTCACTTTAAAAAGATTTAGGGATTTTTTTATAATTAATAGGAAAATATATATAATAAAAATTAAAAGAATAGAATTAATTTGTCCAAGAAAATCTTTCTTTTCTTTTCTCTTTTATCTCTTTTATCTCTTTTAGATTTTCTTTATATGCTTTTAACAACAATTTCAATTTTGTAAAAGAGTTTCTGCTTAAAATCGCAGATCCAAAATGTATAAAAGTGTATTTTATAATTCTAAAAAGTTTAAAATTAAGCCATTCAAGTCTTATTGCATGTTTTTTTTGTAAAAACCACTTTCTCTTTTCTGCATCTTTGTTCTTCATTCCCTTAATCCAGGAACCATTCCAATGCATGACTTTTGTGTTTCCAATATACATTAATTTAAACCCTTTTTTCCCTGCTCGATAACAATAGTCCGTGTCTTCTCCATATAGCGGAGAGAATCCCTCGTCATATAATCCTATTTCATCAATAACCTTTTTCTTAATAAGTACACAGGCACCAATAACATCCTCAACTTCTTTTATTTTAAATGTTTCTTCTGTTTCCTCTGTATATTTGGTTTTTCTTTCAAAATGAGTCTTCCCATTCTTATAATACCACTGCAGATTTCCATCTGGATAAACTAATTTACAGCAGACCAACCCGATTTTATTATAGGATTCAGATACCTTTATCATTTTTTTAAGCCAATCTTTTTCAAGAAATTCCATATCATCATTTAATAAGAGGATGTAGTCCGGAGAATACTCCTTTAGTGCCTTACATATGCCAAAATTAATAGATTTTGAATATCCAATGTTCTCTTTGTTAGCCGTAAAATTCACCCATTTAAATTTTTTCTTAAATTCATTTCCAAGATAATCCTCTCCACTATCATCTACAACATAAGTTTTGTAATTTTTATAATCTGTATTTTTCTTTAGGGTAAGAAGGCATTTTTCTATCATCTCTTTTTGATTACAAGTTAAAATAACTATTCCTACTTTTTTTTCCATTTTTTAATATATTAACTTTAAATTAAATGAAGAAAGGCTCTTTATAAAATCTATCCTATAAAACTAAATCCCCCCTTACCAATCATAACTATTCCAAGAAGAACTCCCAAAATATGGCTTCCAAACCCCCAAATAATTAATATTCCCGCAAGTATATCCATAATCCCCATAATTATACATAGTATATCTGCCATTTTCTTTTATACTTAAAACAAGCACCTGCCTCTTTTTTTATGTTTATATTTTTCCTGATTTTTCATAAAGTCCATCACCAAATCTACATCTGGGTAATCTTTTTCAATAGTTTTTATTTCTAAATCGTCCCGAACTCCTTGAAATTCCACATTTAATTCAAGTTTATCTGCTAAATCTCCAAGGACAATTGAATTTTTTGCACCAACTTCCCAAACACCTTTTCTATCTAGATTTTTTGCAATCCAACCCGAATTAAAATCTAAAGGAGCAAATGCATATCTGCTTTCTTTTGAAGCATAAACCTTTGAACCTTCAAGCATATCCATAAGAACCCCTTTTTTTAACGTAGGACCATACATTGGTCCAAGCCGAACAATTAAAGAGTTTCCATCATTTACTATTGATTCTGCTGCAAGCCTATTTCTCCCATAAACAGTATCTGGCTGACAACGCGCAGCAATAGAACTAATTTGAATAAATTTTTTAAATTTAATTTCATAAAAAATCCTAGCTGTTTTCTCTACACACTCTTTAAAATCAAATAATGGATTATTTTCTGCCCTAAATCTTGCGCCAGGGCAGGCAGCATTTATTACATAATCAAATTCTTTTCCCAAACTTGACTCAAAATTCTCGCGAGTAATTTCATAGACTTCATAATTAAGGTTCTTTAGAGATTTTAAAATTTCAGAACCAACGAATCCTTTTGAGCCAAAAAGAGCAATCATTTTTTATTAGATTTTAATTATAGGGATATTTATAAGTTTTTATATTAATTTTTATTTTTTATCACACCAAACTTCTATTTGATCTCCAATTTTTAAAGCATTAACAATCCATGTTAGTGGTAAAAAGAATATATTTAATATCTTGTTTAAAATTCCGTCTCTCTTTTTTATTCCTAAAGCAAAGAATAAAGAAACCACAAATTGGTTTGGTCTCGAATTATATCTAATTTTTGCAATCTTGAATCCGTTTTTTTCTAAGAGATGTTTAATGTTTTTATCTGAATAATCAAATAAATGCCTTGGCACATCTAACGCCAACCAATTTTTACCAAATATTTTTTTAGATATAGAATTTGTGTTTGGTATCCCTATAATTAGAACTCCTTTTTTCTTCATTATTTTATTTATTTTTAGTAATACTTCATTGGGGTTATTTAAATGCTCTAAAACATGATTCATTGTAATTATATCAAAGCAGTTTTCTTGGTACCTTGCATTTATTAAATTAGACTTTTTTATGTTTAAATTATATTTTTTATTTCCTTCTCTATCCAAATTCCCTGGCTCAACCCCCGCCACATTAATACCAAATTTTTTCATTTCGTATAAAAATTGTCCGCTCCCAGAACCAATGTCTAATAGATTATAATTGTAAACAATTTTTGTCCCGCGAATAAAAAATTTCAGTGGAGAGAATAATACTCTTAAAAATAAATTTTTATTCTTCTCATCAAAATATGTTTTATAAAGAAAACTTTTAATCTTTAATTTTTTAGAAGTTGTATCTATTTTTTTAAGAGAATAATATTTTTCATTTGAATAATACCTTCCCAATTCAGAATAATTTGGTTGTGGGTTTAAAAAAATTAATTTACAATTTTTACACTCAAACAAAGAAAAGGTTCCCGGAATACCCAAGAGTTTATCGTTTCCGTTAAATAAAAAATTAAAGTCTTTCTTTTCACATATGGGACATTTTTCTATATCTTTCATTTTAGAATATCCATATATTTCTCTCCCCATTTCTCCAAAGATAATTTTTTTATTGTTTCTATGGCATTTTTTATTATTTCTCTTCTTTTGTCATTTAGCAGATTTATAACTATTTCAGCATCCTTTCTGTCAAACTTTTCTATTATTAATCCATTCTGACCATTTTTTATTATTTCTTGCTCCGAATCTTTTGAGCATATCACTGGGCATCCGGAAGCCATCGCTTCTGAAGTTACTAAGGTTGGTGCTCCTCCCTCATATCTAGACAAACAAAAAAATAAATCTGAAGCAGAATAATAATGATTCATTTTTTCTCTAGGAATATCTTTCAAGAATATTAGGAATCTCTTATTTTTAATTATGTTTTTTACTTTCTTGTATTCCGCTCCAATAACAATAAGTCGATAATTATTGTTTATTTTGTAAATTTCTTCAGAAATATTCACGGCTCTATCGAGCCCCTTTATCCAATACCCTCCTCTTGCAACATATAGCCCATAAACTTTGTCCTTTTCTAAATTTAGCTCCTTCTTGGATAAACTTTTATTTTTTAGTTTGAATTCTTTTAAATTAACCCCCGTTCTTATTACAAATAAATTTTTTCTTTTCGAATAAGTATTTTCAATTTGTCTTTTAACTTTTTCGGAGACACAAATTATTTTATCAGCCTTTTTTATTGGAGGTTTCTCTATTAAATAACTGTATAATAGAAGGGGAGATAAAAATATTTTTTTAATCAATCCAAATCTTCTTAAATGAACTTTATAATATGAATAACCTGCACCATGGTAAGTATGTATTATTTTTTGGTTACCCCCTCTTTTATAATTTTTCATCCAATATCCATAAATAGCATGCGAATTAATTATGTTAAAATAGTTTTCTTCTAAATATTTTTTGCATTTTTTATTAAATAGTATATCGTCTATAAAAAGAATCTTTTTAGTTTTTATACCAAGATAGTTTATCCCCTCTTTTTCATATTTTTCATATTTATCCGATTTATATAATAAGGTAATCTCGACATTTTTGTCTCTTGATTTAATATATTTTATTAGGTTTTTTTGGTAGAGACTTATCCCTCCAAGGAAATTTGGGCCTGTTCCGTTAACAAAGCAAATCTTTGTTCTTTTATTTTCCATTTAATATAGCCACCAAACAGATTTTTTATTACAAGCCGAACACAAAGAGACTTTATGAAATTCCCCCTTAATATGTGCTTCTCTTATTTTTCTTAACTTTTCTCCTTTCCATATTTCTTCTATAGATTGTTTTTTTAAATTTCCCAGGATTGTGGAATGATTCCAATCATCGCAACATAAAACAACATCTCCATTCCAATCTACAACCATTTTCATCCATATTAAAGCACATGGTTTTCTTTTTATTTTTCTATTAAAATGAAAGCTTTCTTTTGTTCCTTCCTTTTGAATGTCGTTTGCCCAATTTCTCATATTAATTATGTTGATGCTATCTACTTTTTCTTTCCATTCCTTGTAAAAATTTCCTATCTCTTTTTTATTCTCTTCAAGTTCTACGAGCACCAGATTTATCCTGGGATTTTTTTTATCTAATTTATTTCTTATTTTTATTAATCCGAGCACATTCTTTTTGGTTATCTCAAATTTCAAGTTTTTTCTTATTTTTTCATATGTTTCTTTGGAATATCCATCAAAACTTATCGTTATTCCATCTAATTTAGCTTCAATTATTTCTTTTGCAAGTTTTTCATTAAGAAGGGAGGCATTTGAATAAAATCCCACATTCATTCTTTTGGATTTTGCATACTTTATCTTTTCAATTATTGTCTTGTCCAAGAAAGGTTCTCCAAAAAAAGACAATGTAATCATTTTTATTCCTAATTTATAGCAATTATCAATAATTTTCTTGTATAACTTCATATTCATTGTCCCTATTTTTTTTAATCTAGAATGGGGGCACATTATGCAAGCGGCATTACATAAATTTGTTGTACCAATATCTACCCCAAGAGGATATCTTCTTTCTAATTTATTTATCGTTCTTTTAATTTTTTTATCATACAAAGAGTTGTATAATTTACTGTTAACGAGAAAAGAGGTGGATAATATTTTTCTACCTAAATTATATCCCCCTTTTGTGCTTCTAATTTTATTTAGTGTTTTTTTTATCATTTTAATTCTTTAATATATCTTCTTGGAAAAAAGGCTATAAACCAGAGATGCAAATTCCTTATAAATTTATTTCTTACAGAAAAGCTTGCTAGTTTTAATTTATCTGTGTCTTTTTTCTTCTTAAAAACAGCAACCAGCGGAAGATATATAAATATTCTAAAAAACTTATCGAATCCCCTTAGGTGTCTTTTTGAAAATAGAATATCATTTTTGAATCTAATTAATAGCCTTTTTCTATCTTCCATAGAATCTATGCTTTTTCCTTTGTTGTGGATTATTTTAACATAGGGGATACTTACTATTTTCCATCCTTTTTCTTTTGCTCTTAGGCAATAATCTGTATCTTCTAATAGGTAAGGAGAATAATTTTCGTCTAACAATCCAATTTGATTTATTACCTCTTTCTTTATCATAAAACATGCTCCCATTATATGATCTACTTCTATAATTTCGTCCTCCTTAAAATTGTCTATACTTCCAATTTTCCAATTTTCCATTTTTCCCCCAAGGTTTTGCAAACTTCCATCAGGATAAACTATTCTGCACCCCAAAATGCCTATTTTTTTATCTTTGTTTCCGATTTCAATTATTTTTTTTAGCCAATCTTTTTCAATAACCTCGCAATCGTCATTTAATAGAAGCACGTAATCTGGATTATACTCTTTTATTGCTTTTTTAATTCCAACATTATTAGATTTAGAAAAACCAAAGTTTTTTTTATTTATTGTTAAATCTATCCATTTAAATTTTCTTTTTATTTTTTTACCTATTTCACCTATCCCGCTATCATCTACAAAATATACGCGATAATATGCATAATTTGTATTTTTCTTTAAGGTAAGAAGGCATTTTTCTAATAATTTTTCTTGATTATATGAACAAACAATTATCGCAACTTTCTTGTTTTCCATTTTAAAGATTATTACCCAAACCAATATCCAAGTTTGTATGGGATTCCTCTTAAGATTCTTAAAAGGAAACTTTTAAGACTCCATTTTAGATGCTTGAACTTGAATTTTCTAAAGCTGTCTTTTTTTGTTATTAACTCTTTATAAAGTCCGGTTTTGTAAAAATCTCTTGTCGTCTTACCCCATCTCCACTGCTTTTTAAATAGAATCTTTAGGTTATCAGGCTCCATATGTTCGACTGCATTTTCAACCATCCCGTTTTTGTTTGTAAGTTGTTTAATCTCATGCCAAGTTATTATATGGTCTTGTGCTGCACAGATGTTTATGTATTTTTTTGGAATCTTTTCGTGAGCTTTAATTAATAATTCTCTTTTGAAGAATCTGGGGAGGACTATATCTTCATCAGGTTCCCAATATGTTTGAACTAACAACCTATCTGCATCGTATAATGAAGGCAACCATTTTTTTCTATTATAAGCCCTTTCCCAAAACCATAAACTGTCATAATCTTTCATTTTTTCAACAGCCCTTTCAATTGCAGTTTTGTCTAAAATCTGGTCCGAATCTAATAGCAAGATATATTTTCCTTTACTTGCCTTTGCACCAACTATCCTGGCTTCGAGAAGTTTTCCCTTGCACATAACAATTCTAGCATTAAATTTCTTAGCGATTTCTAGAGTTTTATCTTTACTATAACTATCTATAATAATAATTTCTATATTTTTGTAGGTTTGTTCTTTAACTTTTTCGAGACATTGTGCTAAAGTGCTCTCAGAGTTGTAAGTGGGAATTGTTACAGAGACTAGTTCTTTTTTCATGTAAATACCTCTTTAATGTTCTTTTTAAAAATTTGTGGGTTCAGGACATCTATATTTATTTTCTTTGGTTTTATCTTAGATTTCATAAACTTTTTTAAGCTATTTGTTGTGTTTTCAACAAACAAATTTTCCTCTCCTGCTTCTTTGATTGGATAATATTGAGGTATATCTTTTATCAAATCCACATACCCTCCTCTATCCACCGCAATAACCGGTTTTCCTGCGGCCAATGCTTCAAAAGGAACAATTCCGAAATCTTCGATAAATGGGACAAATATTACTGCCTTCGATTTTTCATATAAGTTTAATATTTCTTTGTTATTTAATCCCCCAATTATGTTAATATTTTTTGAGTCTTTTGCAAGTTTTTTTAGATATTCAAAATATTTTTTATTTTCTAATCCCCCCGCAAGAATTAATTTCTCGTTAGGATATTCTTTAGAAAATTCTATCCAGGATTTTATGAGTAAATCTTGTCTTTTAGGAGGATTAAACCTCGAGACATAGAGAAAAAATTCCCCCTTGCTTGAATTAAGCTTGTTAAACTGGCTTAAATCTACCGGAGTATAAATTACCCTAGATTTTTTGTTCTTCAAAAGCCCTTGCTTTTTTGCTCTCTTGCGTCCCTCTTCTGATATAAAAATAGGAAAGTCAATTTTTTTCCAGGCAATCTTCTCAAAAAATCTGTAAATTTTAACAGATGTAAGATAAATCCCTTTAGAGAGTAGGCTCTTATATCTATTTTTTAGATTCCATTGCACAATTTCTGGGTAAGCATCCCTGAGAATTGTATTAACGTATGCTATTGTTTTACCTTTTTTATAATTTCTAAATGTGATAAATTCCCCTGTTCCGGAAGTGTAAATAAAAAGATAATCATATTTTTCTAGGGGAATCTTTGAAAAAAAACTAAAAAAAAGAAATAAACCCCTTAATAATTTCATTTTTAAAAGTTTTTTAAATATGTTCAATCCAAGAACATTAATTTTCAAATCTCTAAACTCTTCAAAGGAATTTTCTTCATCATAAACCCAAGTGTATAGTTCAAAATCGAACTCTTTAATTTTCATAATTTCAAGCAATACTTTTTCTGCCCCCCCCTTGCTTTTTATCCATGGGTAGAATAGTGCTATCTTAAGATTTTTTCCTTTTGAATTCATTTTGTAAAAGAGAGATTATCTGCTTCTCCGTATTCTCCAGACATTTTTAAAAATTCCTCTTTTGCAATTATATTTTCCGGATAGGTAACTTCCCATATTTTAATAGGCCCCCTAAATCCCCCATAATACACAAACTCTAAATTTGCTCCCTGAGAATTGAGATATTCGATAATTGGGTCTTGTTCAATATGAGAAATCTTTACTGTAGGATATTGATTCAAGGGATCATTCATAAGGTATAGCTGTGCAAATAAACCGTTTCGGGTTTTGTTAGATAAATAAATCATTGCACCTGTATAATCAATACTTGCTCCAGAAGAAGGGTCATTTGTTAGAGAAGGAATTATCATAACCGTTGCTTCAATTCCTTCTTTGAAATCATAAAGATTATTATTATAATATGCATATCTTAGTGGCAAGATTATCTGTTCATTATTTTGTATAAAAACTCCTTCTGGCTGATTTATTGAATCTCCCACATATTCCAAGATAACTCCCGCTAATCCTGACTTGGATTTTGCTAATAAGCTTTCTTTTCCATCTTTTTCATAGATTATGTCGTCATCGAGTGCAAATCCTCCGTTATATATTTTTATTGTTCCATTTTTTGTTTCTTGCATTTGTGAAGGGCTTGAGGGCATTATTGAAATCCAAGAAGATCTATCCCCCTCATCTTTATTGTCTCCTATGCTACTATAAGCACTATACTTTCCTAAATCTGTAGAGTCGATAAGTAAATATGAAACATTATGGGACTTCATAAAGCTCAAGGCTGTTTCTGGATAAGGTGTTGTGAGCAGGTATCTTCCTATCAAGTGATCCCAATAAGTAGTAAAGTGTCCCCCATCTGTTACAGTTGGTCTATCTCCTATTGTTTGAACCCAATATCCATAATCCCACCAATGAACGAAAATTGAATCAATCGCAGTGTTATTTCTTACCCAAGACATTGCTCCTTGCCACTGTTGTTCATAGATTCCAGGAACAGTAGATTGTGCCTGTGATTCTGAGGAAGAGGTATATAGAATAAATGTGTAAAGAAATATTAATGTCATTATAACTAATAAGATTGCTATGATTAATTTTAACAAATCATCTTTTGAAGTTTTTCTTATACTATATAATTTTGCAGGAAGTACAGAAGCTACGATAATAATCATTGGAGAAACAAGGAAGAATAATCTTACCGCCCCTCTCATAGAAATTATTGCCCAAAAAGAAAATGATAGCAACAAAATATAAGAAAAATCTATTTTTTTGAAAACTTCTAAATCTTTCCCCCCTTTATGAGCTTTTAAATAAACATTTAAGGCAACTAGGATAAATACTGCAAATCCAGCAAAAAATACAAATTTAGAGAGAAAATTGTCTCCATTTAACATGCTGGTAGAGGAAATTCTTGTAAACGAGATACAAGCAAGGAATACTATAAACGCAGAGATTAATTTTGTTTTATCCTTCTTTTCAAGATGTTTAACTGATTCATAAAAAAGAACAATGCTTGAAATTAAAAATGCCCATAAAATTGAACCGAATTGTGAAATTACATCAGAAAAATAAGGAGAACTATTTTCAGCAACAGTTAAACTTACTCTTGCATCGCCAAAAGGAGACAAGAGTCCATTGATTACTATTGTGGGGAGTTCAATTATTGTTTTTGGACTTACAATCAGCAAACCAATTATTCCAAGTAGGATTGCCAAGATTAATATCTTAAGGTTATTTGAGAGGTTTATTTTTTTGAATATTCTTCCTAATTTGAATTTTATGAATATAACTTGCAGAATTAATAATAAAAGGATTATAACTCCAAATCCTGGACCAGAAATGCTTGTTATTACACCTGAAATTCCCTTAAATTTTATGGCTTCAACTATTGCAGCGGGTATAAACCAAGAAGAAAATATTAATATATTTTTTTTAGTATCTTTTTCTAAGAAAAAGATTACAAATGTTGCTAGAGACAAAATCATATAAATATACCTATATCCCCCCCAAGAAAAAGACATCAATTCTGTGAATATTGCCGAGATTATGCCAAAAATTATCCATTCTTTTTTATTCTCACTTTTCCAAGCCAAACTAAAAAATAACAGCGCAAACCAGAAGAAAACCATGCCTAAACTTTCTATTTCCGGTATTCCTCCAGTTGTTCTATGGAGCATTGCAGGAGAAACAGCATAGAAAAAACTTGCAATTAATGCAATTATGGAAGATTTTGTTTTATCTGTTTTAAATGAAAAAATAGTTTTTACAAAAAGAAAAAATCCAATCAAAGAAATTATAAATAAAATTATCGGAGTAATATTTGCAGCTTCAACAAGAGTAGTTTCCTCAAAAATAGAAATTACTTTGTACATTCCAACTATTGTTAAGGGCATTAAATTTGATTTTGCATAATTATTAGAGCATACCGGGGCATATCTCATACAATCTAAATCAGATAATTTTCCATTGTTTATGTCTTCAGCCAGTCTTAAATATAAATAAGGGTCTAAATCGGGTCCAAGAGTGGGTTCTCCTGTAGAAATATCAATTAATTGGGGGATATTTGCAGCCCTAAATTGAACAGTGAAGATTAAAAGCCAAATCAAAACAGGAAGAGCTATCCATTTATATTTCTCAAAATAGGAAAGAACAGATGAAATTATCAAAGATAATAGAAGTAAAAACCAGAGGGTAGAAGAAAACAATTCAATTGTCTGGGTTAATATGCCTATTTTAAAGTTTAAATTTGAAACATTTAATATAAAAAAAATCAGAGTGATAAATGCAAGTATTGAAAAAACAAGAGTATAATTATTCTTTAAAAAATATTTCTTTATTCCTTCATTTTTATCCATGAAAACTATATGAAAACTTCATTTTAAAACCTTTTTAATAAGAAAAAAACACCAAAAATCCGATTAGTATTACAAATACCTGGAAGAAATTAATTAATAGGACTACCTCGCTTTCATAAGCTTTCTTGCTTGGTTTTATTCTTTTTAAGATCCATATAGCTAAATGCTCTAAACCATAAATTTTATCATAAGGCATATCCAAGCTTCCATCTTTGTTTGGCTTTCCAAAACTCTGTTTTTTTAGTTTTCCTCTTAGTTTCAAAAATGTTTCAAGAATATATGGCAGGAAGAAGAATACCGCTATTTTTTCAACATCTCCTACAATTGCAATCGCGGCAATGAGCATCCCAACAGAATAGGTTAGGACATCTCCTGGAAATATTTTTGCAGGATTTTTATTAAATATGTAAAATGCAATAAGAGAAGCAACCATACACAGAGCAACAACGCTTAACCAGGAATTTCCAGTTAGATAAGTTAGAATTGCCATAGCAGATAATAAAATTATTCCTTGGCTAGATTCCAAGCCATTGTATCCTGCCAAAAAGTTAAAAGTTGTTGTTGCGCCCAAAACCCCAATTGGAACAATAAGCAAAGGATAGAGTATTCCGAAATTTATTCCAAGCATAGTCGATTCCCCCGCATTAATTACCATTAATGGAACGGCAGACAAGAGAACTAAGATAATCCTTGAACGCTTAGAAAGTCCTCCCCTTCTCCATCCGAATAAATCATCAATTAATCCAACTATTGCCACAATAAAGAGAGAGCTAATAATTGCAAATATTTGCAGGGAATTTCCATTAGAAGATTTAAAATAAAAAGTTTGTATTGCGATGTATAGGAAAATTCCAATCATTGCGCTCAGGACAACAATTATTCCTCCAGAACCGGCAACATCTTTTTTGGAATTTATCTTATTCATGTCCTCCCACATCAGTCCAATTTGCCTTGATTTTTTTATCCAAAATGGAATTACCAGAAAACAGCAGAAAAAACTAATGAAAATAGTAATGATTAATAAGGGTTCCATTTTAATTTATATTATTTTTATATTTTAAATTTAATTATTTAAATAGTAATGGGGTAAAGTACACTTCAATAAGTGCAGCAAAAACCAATACAATTAATGAAAGGAAGAGCAATATCGCAGTGTTCTCTAAAACTCTCAAGAATTTTTTATCTTTAAAACCATGCCTTATAGCGCCAACCCCAAAGATTCCCCCCGCTAAGGCAGTTATGAAATATGCCGCAATTTCAGGAAATCCGTGAATCATATATCTGGCAATTCCAAGAGGAATTTCACTTATCTGATATTGTGTAAAAATTCCGATTGCAGCAGAAATAACGCTCGCATTCCAGACCAAAATAAATATGGCCCCTGCACCAAATATCAGGGAAAATATTAAAGTAAAAATCATAACATAAACGTTATTTTCTATTATTGAAAAAAATCTCATATCTTTTATTGCAGCACCTGTGCTGTCTCCAAAGGAATATTCCTTGACGCAATTTTCAACATTTCCAGGGCTATTTATTTGGCAATAACTTTGAATTTGAAAATTAAGAAGATTTGAATCTTGAAGAACAATATTCCAAAAAGAGAAAGCAACTATAAATCCCAAAAATAACCACATTAAAGCATATATTGCATCTTTGTGAACTTTCCAGACACTAAAAGCTCCTTCCACTTCTTCATCCTCTTTTTCCTCTCTTTTGATTATAAAATACATAAAAGGTAAACTGAACATAATGCAAAAAAGAACAACCATTATTCCAGATGCTTTTGATAATGAAGGATCATTTTGAAAAAACCAATGTACAAGCAATATTGAAAGAGAAGCATAGATAAGTCCGATGAAAAACATTTTCCACGGCCCTTTTTCATTCCTAGGATTAATTAATGACTCCAACATAATAATATTAAAAAAAGAGAATTTTTAAATGTTGGGTGATTTCTTCTTATATGGCAAAAAGAGAGAATTTTGAAAAAATTCTAAGAAATATAAAATCAATCAAAATTCAAGGGGCAGTAAATGTTGCTAGGGCGGCATTGAATGCATATAAAATTATTCCAACCATCTCTTCGAAAAAGAAACTTTTGAATGTCCGTCCAACAGAACCTATGATGAACTATGTCTTGAATTTGGCTGAAAAGAAAAAATATGATGAAATTATGAATCATTTCAACTTAACTCAAGGCAAAATTAACGAATCTGTTTATAAATTAATTAAAAAAAGAGAAAAAATCCTTGTTCATTGCCATTCGACTAATGTGATAAATTCCTTGATTTATACTCACAAAAAAGGAAAGATATTTGAAATTTATGCTACAGAAACTCGCCCATTATTTCAGGGAAGAAAAACCGCAAGAGAATTAGCAAATGCAAAAATAAAAGTAACAATATTTGTTGAATCTTTTTTAGACGATGCTCTTTCAGGACAACAGGGAATGAAAAAAGTAAATAAAGTATTTCTTGGAGCAGATGCTCTGTTAAAAAATGGAATAATAAATAAGATTGGAAGCGAATTAATCGCAAAGATAGCAAAAGGGAATAAAATACCAGTCTATATAATTGCAGATTCTTGGAAATTCTCAAAAAATAAAGTTCCTCTTGAGCAAAGGGATTTAAATGAAGTATGGGATAAAGCACCTAAAAATGTAAAGTTAAAGAATCCTGCATTTGAATTTGTAGATAAAAAATACATCTCAGGTATTATTACTGAATTTGGTTTGATGAGGTACGATGAATTTGTTAAGAGGATGATGAAATAAAGAATAGTTATCTAGACAGTGATTTATTATTTTAATATCAGCATATATTATTAATAACAACTATAATAAAATATTAAGCTCGAGACAATTATTGGGGTTTATTTTTTACATTCACACTCATCACCGCAATCCCCATTACAATCTTCTCCTTCTCCACAACCACATTCGGAATGATTGTGCTCGTGTCCCCCTTGACTTTCCTCAAAGGTTTTTGTTAATTCCTTATTAATATCTTCAAGTCCAAGATTTAGTTCTTCTTTTAATTTCTCTAATTTTTTAATCTGATTTTGAATAATTTCCTTTGTTTCTGGAATGGACTTTTTAACAAAATTTTTATTTCCAATATCAACTAAAAGCTCTTCAGACATGAGTTTAGCTCTTGCATAAATTCCCCTCCCAATAAGTGCAAATATTTCAGAGTCCTTTTTTCCAATTAAATCGTCCATTTCCAAATTGAGCTTGTTTATATCTAAAATTGCCTCTTCAACGGCCTGCAATTGCTGTTGAAGTGCTCGAATTTGCTGCTCAAACATCTGAAATTTATACATTAGTTCTTGCTCATTAATTTCCATGATAAAATCAGAAAAAGATGCTTTTTAAGAGTTTTGTATTTGTTCAAATCCATTAAACATAATTATCTTATATAAAATAATAATGAGTATCTATAAGTAAGTAAATAGATTATAGATATAATTTTAAACCAACTGCAAAAAAATTAATCTTTAAACAACGTCCATATATTTTCTAAGAAGAGAACTAAACAACATAGTGAAAATAAAATAAAATAAGAACCACCCCATTCCCAAAATAAATTTTGGATTTCCGTTTGCAATAAAATAATCATTAAACCATCGAAAGAATAAGATAAAAGGTATTCCAGTGTATGCTATTGCTCTCATGCTTAATTTCATTTGCCTTGGAAACATTGCCATTTGCTTTTTTTGTAATTCCATTAATTTTTCAGGACTATCCTTAAATTCCTTCATCTGTTTTTGCATTTCTTTTTGCTCCTTTCTGAGTTCTTTTAGTGTTTTCTGGTCTGTCGCATATTTTTGGACCAACGTAGTAAGAAGAGTTATAATAAACACAATAATTATCATTCCTAAATTTAAATTCCAGTTGAGTAGTGCTCCTGCAGTTGGGTCAAATATAATATGAATAGAATCACTAATCCAAGGAAGCTTATCCCAATAAAATGCAATTATTGTAGAAGCAATCATTATAATAATTAGAGGCATAAAACTTCCTTCCTTCGCTTTTTTGTCCCCCCGAGTTACAAGAGGAATTGTGGTTTCACCTTCCTTATTTTCAGGTAAGATAGTCTCTTTTTTATCTTCTTCTGTCATCTTTATTAAACATTAAACTCTCTTTTAAACTTGCTTATTCTTTTAATTACCCAGTGCCCATAAACTTACGCATTGCAGGATTCATATCCGTCATATGTTGCTGAGCAATGTTTTGATAAAGCTGGAACATAATCATAATTACAAGGAGTATTGCTGTTCCAGAAGCAAGTGCACCAAGTAAATCTGTAGCTGCTGCAAGAAATCCAATTGCACCTCCCCCCATTACAGTAAGGGGCATGATATATCTATCCAAAATACTCTCTAAAATTCTTATATCTTGTCTAAATCCAGAAACCTGCAACCCAGACGCAGTAATTTTTTGTGCTTGTGCTTTTGAATCCATTCCAGATGTTTTAACCCAAAACACAGAGAACATTATACAAAGTCCAACATAGAACAAAATATGAGTTAATCCTTGTAATAAATACTTTGGCAAAAATCCCCCTCTTATAATTAATTCAAGAAGGTTAGTATCCCCCATCCAGAACACAAGTCCCGAGACAGCACGTCCGTCCATAAAGTGTCCCAAGAAAGTAGGATGTCCCGTCCAATTCTCAAGCAACCCCCCAAATAATTGTACATTTGCAACAAGAGCAGCAGTTAAAATAACAGGAATAACAGAAGCGTAGAAAAATGCTAAAGGCCATTTTATAGCATATCCTCTTATTCTTCCGAAGGATAGAGGAATTTCAACTTTTAAAGACTGAGCCCAAACAACAAGTAAGAAAATTAAAACAGTAGCGATTATTGTTGCAAGAGCAGAGGTAAATTCAACAGGATATTTGTTTATTAAAGATTGTATTAAAACTAAAATCTTTCCTGAACAGGGGGTATTTTTAAAGTCTAAAAGGCAATTTCCTCCCTGTGAATTTATGAATTGAAATGCTCCAACAAACAAGTGCCAGGAAACTCCGGCCGCGATAAATAAGCTAACGCCAGAGCCAAATCCCCATTTCTCACAAAGTTCATTCATATAATATATTGCAAGTCCCCCAAGGATTAACTGAAAGATTAATATTCCCGCAAATCCCGGAGCAGCTTCAAGCCCTTTCATAAAAACATAAACGCAGGATTCAAAGATTATAAAGAAGAAAGTAAGAAGTTTCTGAATTCCCTGAAAGAATTTTTTACCTTCTGGTGTTGTTATGTTTATATTTAATATCCCTGCTCCTGTAAGTAATTGAAGAATAATGGAAGCCATAACAATTGGTCCAATACCCAATGAAATTATTGAACCAAAATCTGTCCCTAGAATAATTGCAAGATATTTGAATCTTTCAAGAGCATTATTGGACATCCCAAATAAAGGAATATTAGCCAAAACAAAAAAGGCAATTAAAATTATTAGTGTCCATTTAAGTTTTACATTAAATGCAAGCTTTTTTTCATCTGGTTTTTTAACTTCTGGAATATAGCTAAAAATTTTTTTCAAATCCATTTTTTATTAAATAAAAATTAGTTTTTAAAGATTGGGCTTTTTCATTAAATTACTCTTTTTTGCTCTTATCGGGTAGGATTATTTCTCCCCCGGCTTTCTGTACCTTTTTTATTGCAGATTGTGATGCTTCAATTGCAGTTATAATCAATTTCTCTTTTATTTCTCCTTCTCCAAGAATCTTGTATTTTCCAAGATTTATTTCCCACCCTTTTGTAGTTTTCTTCCCATATTTTTCAAGATTCTTTTCAATTTGTTGAAGATTTATTCTCTGTCGAGTATCTCTCTTAGTTTTCCGAGATGTAATTCCCTGCTTTCCAAAATATTCATGTCCAAATAATTTTGTGATTAATGTTATTTTTGAATCTCCTCTCTTTCCTGTTCCAGCCATCCCCGTCCCCCCTCTATGCCCGGATTTCTTATGCTTCTTTCTAGCTCCCCAGCCATGGCTTCCCATATTCCTTCCATGCATTCTCGAGACCTTTGTACGTTTGTGTGTTTTTTTAAGTGTCATTTTATAACATCCTCAACACTAATTCATTTATTTTATCCCCATTATCTCCCAAAACTCCCTTTCCAACTCCGAAATGTTTCTTTGATTCAATTCCTTTTCTTGGGGGATGTAATCTGAAAAAAGGCTTTAACTTTCCGCCTTCACCTTTTATTCCACGCTTTTTTACAAGTTCTTTGTAAACTTCTTCACTAATTTCCCCGTATGCAATAAAATCTCTTAATTTTTTTATCATTCCAAGTTGAATTTCAGTTGGTTTATCAAAAACAACGCAAGAATATTTTCTTCTTAATCTTATTCGGTTTAAAGTCTCCACTATGTCTTTTCTTATTCCAACCTGCCCCTTAATTCGTATAATGCATATCATTCTCTGTTCTCCATTGAAGTTGTTTTTTCCAAAGCATTCATGCAAGCTTTTACCAAATTAAAAGTTGTTCTCGCCTTCCCAAATGTTTTACTATAAATGTCTTTAATTCCTGCAAGTTTTAATATCTTTTTTAATTCATTTGCAACAACAAGTCCTGTTCCTTGTGGAGCAGGTATTAAAGTTACCCGCACACTTCCCTCTTTTCCAGTTACTTTAAATGGAACTGTATGCAATTCTTGACAATCACAATCAAATCCAGCACATCCTCTTCTTATCCTTATTATATTCAATTTGGCCTTTCTAATTGCTTTATCTCTAGCAGGAAGAGTCTCCATCGATTTTCCATAACCTATTCCAATGTGCCCATTTTCATCTCCTGCGACAGCCATTGCCGAAAATGTTGGAACATTTCCTTCCTTCTTTTTTCTTTGGGTTTGTCTCCATGCTCTTCTTTTTCCCCCGCCGAATTTTCCTTTGGATTGCCCAATAGAAAGCAAATCTGTTTTTGTATTTAGGAGATAATCAATAATTTCTACTTCAAGAATTTTCTTGTTTAGTCTTAAAATTTCGTCTATACTCTTTATTTTTCCTGATTTTACTTCCATTCCTAATTTAGTTTTTGGAGTCCATGATTCACTTGGTCCAGTTATTTTTTCTTCCTCTGAAGCTTTTTTCATAAGTTCAAGTTCTTTTAAGTCTTCTAAATCAAGAACTTTCTCAGGGATTTCAGCATATTCATCCACTTCATTATCTTCTTCTATTTTTTTTATTTCCAATTTATTTTCCATTTTACAATTTTTCCATTTTAGATTTAATTTCCAAGAAAGGGATTTTTAATTTTAGATGTTCCCCCTTTATTCTAATATCTTCTGGAAATAATTCTTTTTTACAGTTAATTTTAATTCCAGAATCTATCATTCCTTTTATAAAAGCATAAATTCTATTTTTATGGATAACTCTAATCATCCCGCTGTCTAAAATAGGGTTTTTTAATTTTTCATTTATAATTCTTTTACCCATTAAGTATCCAGTTAAATACGCCGCGGTAATTGATTTCAAGCTTCCTTGTGCTTCTTTCGGCCACCCATATTTATTCAATTCTCTTGAATCCATTCCAATTATTACTTTATCCTGAGCTTCATCACTAATAAGATATTGTGCAATAAGATATCTATTCGTCTTTCTAAAAACTACTCTTGGGACTTCTCCCTTTAGAAGTTTTAATCTTTTCAGATAATCTGTTTTATTTTCTCTTCTTCTTCGTTTTTGTATTTTCATTTTTGCCTCCTATTTGTTCTTTCATGTGAGCTTTGCTTCTGAATGTTTTGTTCCTTATTTTTTTTCTTATTTCTTTTATCTCTTTTTTGTCTAGTTTTCCTCTTGTTTTTAATTCCTTGAGATAATTTCTTAATTTTCTTGTCATAATAACATAATTTTTCTTTCTTTGGTTTACATTTTTCCTGATATTTCCGGCGCTTCTTCTCTTGTTTTTATTTTCAACTGTTTTTCTCCCCTTAACTTCTCTTATTTTAATTGCACCATCTTTATGCAAGTCTCGAATGTCCTGCTTGGTAATTGCTTCTTTGATTTCTTCTAGTCTTTCTTTTATGAATATAACCCTACTTTTTCCTACTCCAAATGTTTTTGCTGCAAGTTCTTTTTTTGATCTTAAGTTCATTTTTTATTCTCCTTATTTTTTACTTCAACTTTCTTTTCATTTTTCTTTAGAAATTTTTTAGTATTTAAATTTGCTATTTCAATTTGCAATTCATTTGCTTTTTTTGCAATCTCAAGCTTTTTCTTTTTTCCAATATTTCCAAGTATGACTATTTGATGTTTTCCAATTCTTGTAAGGTCGTGAATATTATTTACAAAAAGAGGTATTTTTCCATTTATTCTTCCACGGGACTTTTTTTCTGTAGAATATCCTATTGCAACTATTGCTGGCTTTCCTCTTCTTTGCTCCCTCATCTTATTATCCCTTCCAGTAGGTCTTCTCCAAACTTGTTTTTTCTTTCTATTCTTGCCTAATTTAGACAATCTTGCAGAAGTTCTCCTTAAAAATTTTGGTTTTTTCTTTGTATCCATTTTACATCTCCTTCCCTATTTTATTTATTATAAAGATTCCGTCCTGAAAGACTCTTCTATCTTTGTTTCTTACTCTTGTTGCTGTTTCAAAATTAGCTGCGGCCTGTCCAGCAATTTCTTTATCAGTAGATTTCACAGTTATAATTTCTTTATTGATTTCTATTTCAGCTTTTTTTGGTATCTGACATTTTCTTGGTGTTTTTTCTCCCAAGAAATTTTTAATTAATACCTTATCTCCTTTATTTTCAATTGTTATTGGAAAATGAACTGAACATATTTTTAATTTATATTCAAATTTTTTCTGAACACCTAAAATCAAGTTTTTTAAGTGTGCAGTCATAGTGTTTATTCTTCTCTTCTCTTTCCTTGTTGCGGAAGGGTTTTCAATTAATATTTTTCCGTCTTTTTTTTCAATTTTTAATTTTCTCATATCAAATTTTCTGGAGTTTTCTCCTTCAGGTCCTTTAACTAAGATTTCTTTATCTTTTATTTCAACTTCAACATCATGAGGAATTTCAATTTCTTGAGATAATTTTTTTCTTGTCATTTTAATAAAAGTAAGCAATCAAGCATCCTCCTATGTTTTCATTTTGAGCTTCTACATGGGTCATTAAACCCTTGTTTGTTGAAACTATTAGAACCCCTAAATTTCTTGAGGGAAGGTATCTTCTTCTATATTTTTCTATCTGGTCTTTATCACAACTAAATCTAGGTTTTACAGCCTTACATTCAGCAAGTTCCCCAATGGTGAGGGTTATTGCTTTTTCCTTGGAATCAATCTTATATTTTTTTATTGCTTTTTCCTGTTTCATAATTTTAAGGATTTCTATAAGTAGATTTGAGATTTTGTTAATTTTAACTATCTCATTTCCCGATTTCTGGGCATTTCTTATCATGTTTAGTGCGTCCGCAACTATATCATGTGACATTTTATTTTAAATCTCCATTATAAAATTTAGATTTTTGAAGAGCATTTAGATAGATTTCTTGTTTTTCAGAATCTTTTTCTGGATTAAAATCTCTATAACCATACAAACATAATTGACCTTGTCTTATTGCCCCAATTAATTTTAATTTCCCTTCTAAATCTCCAGAACCATTAAATTTAAAAGTTTTTATTAAAATTTTATCTTCTTTTTTTATTAATTTAACAAAATCCCCTTTACTTGAACCTTTATCTAAGAATATGTAATCTTGATTAGGATTATTTTTACATAATTTTTTATTTATCCAATATTTTGCTTGCAAAAGTCCAAGAAAGTCTATCTCTTTCATATATTCTCTTTCATTATTTTTTATTTCTGTTTGTGTTTCCATTTTAACTATATTTTTGAAAGCCGATTTCAACTGCAATGTCTCTAAAACATTGTCGGCATAAATTTAATCCATATGATTTTATGTGCGCTCCGAATCTTCCGCATCTTTCACATTTTCTTACGGCAATACCTGTCTTTCTTTCTTTCGGCTTATTATGTTTTAGATATTTCTGTTTGATTACAGGTTTGCTATCGAGCTGTTTTAATATTTTTTTCCAATCACTTGCTGTCATTTTTATATGAATTTTGTCTGGAAGTTATCTTCCATAAATTTAATTATTTCTTCTTTTGAGATTATCTGTTTTTTTGAAACTTTTCCTCTTTTTATTTTTTTTAAACCAACTCTTCTCCCTGTTCTTTTAAATACAACAGTTACATCTAACCCCATAATACCAATATCCCTTTGATATTCTGTCCCAGGAATTTCAATGTATTCTTTTATTCCAAAGGAAAAATTATTTTCGCTGATTTGCTTTTTTTTAAGAACATTATCAAATGTATTTAATAACCTCTTCAAAAATTCTTCTGGATTTTTTCTAATTGTAACCACTGCCCCAATTTCAAGCCCAGGTCGAACTCCAAGAGTTGGAATTCTTTTCTTAGATTTCATTTTTGCAGGTGTTCTTCCTGTTAAAAACTTTAAAAGTTTGAATCCTTTCTCAAGGGGTTCTCCTATTCCCCCCACACTTAATGCAAGCTTCTCAATTTTTATCTCTCTCATAGGATTCTCTTCATAAATCTTCTTTTCAGATATAGCTTTTAATTTTGTTTTCATCTTATTCAATTACCATAAATTGTTTAATTAAAATATTAATTTTCTCTTGGTGGCTTTCTATAGTTGCCATTTTTCTTTCTTTATTAATCTTCTCAATTTTTCCAATAGCTCCAGAATGTTTTCCAGCAAAAACAAATACATTTGAATCTTCTTTTAAAGGGAGACACTTTTCAAGTTTATTATTTTTAAAATCAATAAGAACAGAATCATTTGTTTTACATTTTGCGTCTGAAAGAAAATTTCTCCCATCGCTTAAATTTAATTGTACCTTTTTTCCTTTTAGGATTTTTTTACCAATGACCTTGGATATTTTGTGATTGGATTCTACTTCTTTTATTTCTTCCAATTCGAATTTTCCTTTTAATGATACAGAAAGTTTATAATTTTTTTTAGATGGAACAATAGTTATTACATCAAATAATAAAATTCCATCTTTTTCGTCTTTTGCTTCCCGTCCATTTACAAAGATATTCTTAAAATGGATTGCTTTTTTCGCTTCTTTTCTATTTTGAACTATCTTTAGCATGTCTCTTAATACAATTAGCAAAGGAATTCCTTTAGAAAGCCCAAAATTTGGTTTAATTACAAATGTTGTTCCTTTTCTTGGTATAGGCCAGCTTTTTGGTGCAAATTGTCTTTTTAGGTGACTCATTTTTTATCTCCTGCTTTAGCTTTATCTTCCGATTTACTTTTAATAGTTTCTTTTTCGCTTTTTTTATTTTCCTTGCTTTTTCTCTCTGTGAGTTCAATAATCTGCAAATTTGATGGTTGCATTTTTACATTTGCCTTTGAACCATCCATCTTCTTTACCTGAATTCCCTCAACAATAATTTTAGCTTTTTTCAAATTAACTTCCAGAACTTTTCCTTCTTTTCCTTTGAACTTTCCCCTTTTTATCTTAACTTTATCATCTTTTCTAACTGGAATATTTCTTTTCCCCAATTTTTTTCTAAGTTCTTTTGAAAGATTAATACTGACGAATTTTTTTCTAAGATGAATTGGGGCATTTGCTTGATATTTTCTCTGCTTTCTAGGTTGAGAGCTTGCTTTCCAATGTTTTGAAAATTTCTTTTTCATTTTAATATACAATCGAGGCGATTTTGGCAACTTGTGCCCATCTTTCCTGAACCTCCCTTGCAATTGGTCCTTTTATTCTTGTTCCTTTTGGATTTCCCTTGTCATCTTTTAATATTGCAACTGCATTGTCCTCAAATGCAATTCTTTCTCCATTTAATCTTCTGTATGGTTTTCTCTGTCTTATTATAACTGCATCAAATACTTTCCCTTTCATATCTGGATCTCCTTTTCTTATTGAAACTTTTACCCAATCTGCAATTTTTCCAGCCACTTGCTTAGCTTTTTTTGCCTTAGCCTTTTTAACAGAGACAAGTCTAACAATTTTAGCCCCGCTATTATCTGCCGCAATTAATTCTGCTCCTAAGTTTAATCCTTCTGTTCCTCGTGCTGATATAGCTTTCATTTGATAACCTCTAGGTTAGCGAATGAGTTAGAAATTTCCAAATTCAAAGGTAAGTTTCTTCTCATTTTATTTATTTACCAACCTCCTTAACATCTTTTATCTTTTGTATAACAACAAAATGTATAATTTTGCTTAATGGTCTGCATTCATGAACCCTTATTAAATCTCCCAAATTAATTTCTTTTTCAAGCGCTTCAGGCAATCTTGCATGTATTTTTGTTTTTAATTTAGCATATCTTTCATATTTTTTTACATAAATCATTCTCTCAAACTCAATAACCACTCTCTTTTGGAATTTTTTGGTTACGAGTCCTTCAAATATTTTTCCTCTAGTTCCGACTATTCTATTTATTTTAGCATTCGCTATTTCTCTTGCTTCTACTTTTGTTTTTTCCTTTTTTGCCATTTTTGTTTTTTGAATGTTCAGTCCTCTATGGAGTTATTATTAAAACCAAGATTTACCAAAATTGGTTTTATTTTCTTCATGTGGTCTCCTTGAAGTTCTATTTTGTCGTCTTTGTAAGTTCCACCGCAAGCCAATTCGTTCTTCAGGCTTTTGGCTATTTTCTTCATGTCGACCCCCTTGTCGAACCCACTTATAACAGTAACGAGTTTTCCATATCGTTTTTTGTCTGTTTTCACGGTTATTCTTTGCGAACTCCTTGTGAGGTTTTCCCATTCTATTGCCTCTAAAGGCAATCCTGTCTTTGGATCTATTTCCATGTTTTACTTGTTTTTCAATTCCTCCGATTTAGAGGCATTGAATGTTAATATTCTAGCAATTAATCTTTTAATCTCTCTAGAATTTCCTGTTTTTGAAGTTTTTGCTTTTGATTTAATAAGTTCCATTTTTAATTCTTTTATTTTTTTATCTCTTTCTTCAAGAGTCATTTTTGATATTTCTTTGTATTTCACTTTATTTTACCTGCTACCTTTTGGCTATATTTTTTTATTTTTTTAGTTAAATCTTTAGATTCTTTTTCCAATCCCTCCGAATTTATCTTTAATTGATTTAAAAGTTCATCACTCATATCTATTTTATCTTTTAAAAGAGCATGTGGAGAAAGGATGCTGACTTTTATTCCAACAGTTCCGGGCTTTGTTTCTGCTCGTGATTGAGCTCTGTCTACAACTTTTGCACTATCCCCCGTTTTTATTAAATATCCTTGGGCAAATCGCCAGGACTTGGCTCTTGAACTTGGGAGTTTTCCGCCTAATCTTATTTCACAGCCAAGTGCTCCTGCTTTCATTATTTTATCTAAGGTTCTGTAAACAATAACCTTGAATTTTAATGGGCCAAATCTTTCTAATCCTAGTGCGATATCATCAGCAATTATCTGAGCGTCAAATTCAGGATGAGTTATCTCTTCAATTTCAATATGAAGATTTTCAAATTTAAAATTTCTTTTTAAATAGTCTGAAATTTCATTCAATTTTTCTCCCCCTCTTCCAATAATCAAGCCAGGTTTGCTTGTAGAGATTATTAATTTTTCTCCGATTGGGGTATATTCAATTTTAACTTTGCTGACTTTTCCTTTTCCAAGAAGTTTTTTAATAGATTCTCTAATAGCAAATTCATCTTTCTTAAATTTTACAGTTTGTTTTTCTTCCATTTTATGTTTATTTTTTCTTCTCCTTAATCTTCATCTCCCTTGCTTTAAGAGTTATATGTGTTCTTTTTCTTCTTACCCTACCGAATTTACCAAATGGCATTGATGCTTTATTTGCAATTGCTTCAACTATGACAGGCACGTCTATTTCATGATTATTTGCATTTCCTGCAAGACTTTTAACCAAAACTAAAAAATCTTTTGCAGCTCTCTTGGGAAATTTTCCACTGCTTATACCCTTTCCTTTCTGATGGGCATATTCACCTTTCATCGGAACAACTTTCTTCAACAATATAACTTGTTCTAAATCTTTTATTGCGTTTCCAATTCTTTTTCCCTTGACAAATTTACATAGATAAATAGCATATTTTGTTGAGATAGGAACGCTTTTTGCATTAACTTCGACTTCTTCCTTTTTTATCTTTTTAGCCGGTTTTTTTATTTCATCTTTTTCTTCTTTTTTACCCTCGGCTTTTTTAGTTTCTTTTGTCTTTTCTTCTTTTTCTTCAACCACTATCTTTTCTTCATCTGTTTTCTCTTCTTGTTTTGGTTTATTCTCAACTGGAGTTGTAACTGTTTGCTTTGGCTGTTTTTTCATTGCCTTTTTTTCTTTTTGATTTGGATTGTAATTTTTTTCAGTCATTTTATTTATGTTTTAGCCTTGTGTTTACTTCCTTTAGTTGCTCCAACTCCTGCTTTGCTGTGTGCAACCTTTGATCTTGTGGGGGCCATCTCCCCCAATCTATGTCCAAGCATTTCTGCTTCTATCTGCACGGGCATGAAAGCTCTCCCACTATGAACTTGAATGTTCATTCCAATTAGTTGTGGAACAATAACTAACCCTCTGCTGTGAGTTTTTATCTTCTTTCCTCTCTCATTTTTTTCTTTTGCTCTTTTGACAAAATATTCAATTTTCTGAAAGTTTCTCAAAACACTTCTTCTTTCTCGAGACGGAAGATATTTTGCAAATTCACGAACATCTAAAGCTTTCAGTTCATCAATTGTCTTTCCCTTATACGTGATTTGTTTTTTTGTTATTTCGTCTACCATGTTATTTCTGTTTACCTGTTCTTCTCGGTCTTATTAATCCTACTCTTCTTCCTGCAGGAGCATTTCTCTTTGCAATCTTGCTCTTAATATTCTTTCCCCTACCAGAACCGAATGGATGATCTATTGCATTCACCTTAACAGCACTTGTTCTAGGCCAAAATTTATTTCTCGATTTTCGAATATAGTGCATCTTTCCTGCTTTTATTATTGGTTTTTCTAATCTTCCATGCCCCGCGATTTGCCCAACTATTGCTCTACATTTTGGATTGAAAGCCTTTTCTTTTTTTGAAGGCATTAAAATCAAGATTTTATCTCCGACAATTCTTGTTACAATAGCGTTGCTTCCGCCTGTTTTAATAAATTTCCCTCCATCTCCCGGACGAGATTCAATGCAGTATACAAATGTCTTTACAGGTATTTTTCCAAGAGGAAGAATATTCCCCTTATTCATTTCCCCATCAAAAGATATTTTTTGTCCCTCAAACATCTCCTTAAAAGCTGGAATATAAAAACTTCCCTCATTATAGATTATTTTTGCAAGAGGAGCACTATGAGCAGTTGAATTTATTAATTTTATAACTGTACCTTCTCCTTGGAGTTTTCTTGGATATTGAATTTTGTAAACATAAGCTTTTTTTCTAACCCGATAAGTCATACTTCCATGCCCACGAGCTTGTTGGATTATTCTTTTTCCCATTTTACATCATCCCCAATTTAGTTGCAACATCTATTGCAAGATATTTTTTATTTAATTTAACATAAGCAATCTTTTGATTATTTCTTCTCTGAGTTGAGACTCTTTCAACTTTTACCTTGAATAAATCTTCAATTTCTTTTCTTATTTCAGGTTTAGTGGATTTCAACCCTGTCATGAATGTAAGAACGTTTTCAGATTCTATTTTCATTACCGCTTTTTCTGTTGCTATTGGTTTGAGGTTCATTTTGGAATCTCCAAATTTAATTTTAGATTATTAAACTGTTTTGTATCCGATAATATTAATTCCAAATTATTTTGTAAATCCGAGAAAATACTTTTATCTGCATCTTCTATAGTGTTAAACTTTCCTCTAAATATTTTTTCATTATAAAAAGTAATAAAATAATTTCCAAGAAAATCAGTCTCTCTTTTATCTGTCGATTTATATAAAATATATTTTTTACCATTACCCATGCTTTTTAAGTCATATTCTTTTATTTTTAAACTCATTTTTTCTTTTCTCCTAAATTTTTAATTGCTTCTTCAGTATAAATTGTTAGCCTGCCAATTCCTCCTCTGGCTAAATCAGTTACACCCAGCTCTTTAACATTTTTAATTTCAAATAAGCTTGTTTTTAGTTTTTCATTCTTGCCTATAACCAAAAGCATTCCTGCATTTGTTTTGTATTTTCTTCCACGTAATTTGCCTTTTCCGGATCTAATAGCCTTTTTTCTTATTGCTATTTCAAATAACTCTTTTCCAAGAAGAGATTTGAAGGATTTAAGTAAATCTTTTGTATTTAATTTTAAAATTTCAGAAGAAACTACAAAAGGCACTTTTTTGTCTAATTTTTCTAATGTGAGATATTTTTTTATTAGATATTTTTCATGAGCAGTTGCACTTAATGCAGATTCAAATGCAATTTTCATCTCTTTTTTATTTATTTTCAAATCTTTTAAGAATTGTATTACTTTTGGAGGATGGGCTCTCATTCCGCCCTTTGCTTGTGGAACTTCAGCACCTTCCCAATTAAATTGAGAACCTTTTCTTGAAAATATTTTTCTTGGGACTCTTGATGCACCCCTTCCATATCCACTTCTCCAGACGTGTCTAATATGCCTAACTTTTCCTTTTGCAGCATGTTGTTTTCCAGCAACAGGAGATGGGGAATAAGGTTGCTGTCTCTTCTTTGTTTCAAGAACCTTTGCAACAATATCTTCTCTCACAGGTGCTTCAAATGCTTTTGGCATTTCTATTATACTTTTTTCATTACCATTAATATCTAATATTTTGGCTTTCATTTTTATCTTTTAACCTCGAGAAATTCATAATTTTTTTTCTTTTGCATCTTGCTTATTCTAAGAGTGGCGGTAATTAATAATGGTCTTTTTGGAACACCCTGAACAGAACCAGCGACGATTAAATAATCTGTATTTAAATTTCCATAATTCTTTAAATTTTTTAGCTTCTCACCCAAATCCTGTGCTTTTCCAACTGAAATTACTTTTTGATTATAATGCACTCGTGTGAACATTCCCATTTGTCCTGCCATTGGAACTCTAAAAGTTACACGTGCTGGGTGCCATGGCCCGATACTTCCTATTTTTCTTACCCCTTTTTCTGATTTATGAAATCTTAAATGAGCCCCAAATCTTTTAATTGGTCCTTGGAAACCTTTCCCCTTTGTTAATCCTCTAAAGTCCACAAGATCTCCCGATGAAAATATCTGCGCCAAAGAAATTTCTTTGTTTAAATGTGTTTTGATAAAATTCATTTTTTCTTCTAAGCTCCCATTTAATCCAATTTCTGCCATATCTGGTTTTTTCTTTATTTCTGTTTTCTTTGCTTGGGAATAAGCAATTATTGAAACATTATCATAATCTTCACTCTTTATTGAATCTAATTTAGATGTATGCTCTTTTGGAAGCTTGATTCTTCTTTTGAGTTCTTTATCTAAGTTTTCAGAAAGAACTTCTTTTGCAACTATGCCATTTTTATAAAATCTAATAGAAAAAATCTTCATTGGCGGACATTCCAATATTGTTGCTGGAATAATGATTTTTTTATCTTTAGTCATAGAATTTAAAGTTAAATCTTTTACTTCAACAGAAGCCATGCCTGCCTTATATCCAATAAACCCCTTAAGATTTTTTCCAGAATTAATCGCTTTCCAGTTTACACTAGGTAAAAATCTACTGACTCTCTTTCGAGGCCAGAACTGCAAACTTCCTTTCCTTGGTGATTTTGTTGAAGGCATTTTCTATGTTATTTATATTTGGTAATAATGCGGAAATTATCATTTTATTTCTACCCTGGTAGTTTATCAAGAAAAAGGGGATTTAAAAAGCTGTTGGTTATGTTAAAGCACAATAATACTTTTAAATAAAGTAGGATAGAAAAAGACATGAATGAATTGGCTATTAAAGAATTAAAGGAAGGTTTATCAAAAATGACAAATATTTTAAACAATAGAAGAGGATTATATAATAAATATATAGCAGGACAAAGATATATTTTGGATACATCTGAACCAAATAAATTTCTTATTCTTACCCAATATCATAAAAAAGGAAATAGGGGCATCTGTGCTGAGATTACAATAGATGATAAAGGGTTAGAAGGATTAATAACTCCTATGAAATCTGCAAAACCAGTTGTAGATTTTTTACATTCTTTTTCACATAAGCATAATGTCTCTTTGGGATATCTTAGTCATGCATTATCTTTTAATTATTATTCTTGATTTTAACTTACGCTCTTAACTCAAGTTCTTTTTCACTCTTAATTTCATCAATTTCGGCTCTTCTTAGAATTCTACCAACTCTTTTTGACTTTTCTCTTATTAAAGCAAAATCTTCTGATTTTTTTAATTCATCAGGTACCTCAATTTTGTCGATAAGGAAATCATGAGCAATCCTTGCTGTTTTAAATTCTGGATTTTCAAAGATAAAGCTCTCCACAAGCTTTTTGTCTTTTGTCTTTAAAACGCAAAAATCCACTTTTGGGGCTTCTTCTCCCTTGCCTCCAGGTTTTCCAGACTTTGGCGCCTTAGGTTTGATTTTCAAAATGTCTTCTCCCACAGAAAAACTAAGAGCAAAAAAGTTCCTTGGAAATTTATTTATTAAGTTTATTATCTCATTCCCAGACATTTCTTGCTCAATTGAATAATTCTTGACTCCTTGAAACTGTGAAATCTTCTTAAATTCTAAAATTCCCTTTAAGTCATTAGTCCCAATTATTGAACCAGTAATTTTTGTCTTATTATTACCCAATTTTTCAGCAAATTCCTTGACAAGTCCATTAGCGAATTCAGCAGAAGTCTTTATTGTGTAATTTCCATTTGAATTTTTTGCTTCGATTAATGCCCTATTTCTAAATTCACCCTTTGAGAATTTTTGGAATTGTTGGTGAACTTCTTCATTGAAGTTCTTCTCATGCACTCTTTTTATGAAATTCATAATTATTTTTTAATTAGCAACTTTATAAACTTTTTTGACATAAATTTATAAATTGTTGAGATATATTTATATAGGAGAAAACAAGGAAAAACAGCATGTCAGATGAATTTTTAAGAAAAGCAGTACCTTTAATCACAGTCTTAGCTTTAATAACACTAGCCTTTTTTATAGTAAGACCAATATTAATGGCGATAATTCTAGGAATTTTGCTCGCATTTATATTCGGTCCATTATATAGATTTACAAATAAATTCTTAAAAAGAAAAAATTTATCAGCATCTTTAATTTGTATTCTTTTAATTGCTTTAATTGTTGTTCCCCTTTGGTATCTTGCACCTATAATAATAAATCAGGCGATAAAATTTTATTTATCTGCTCAGCAGATGGATTTTGTCACTCCCCTCACAAATTTTTTCCCGAACTTCTTCCAATCAGATTCATTTTCAAATGAAGTAGCTAATGCAATGAGAGTATTTATAACAAATTCAATAGATTCTTTAATAGATTCTTTTACAGATTTTCTTGTAAATATACCAAAGATAATTTTAGAATTAATTGTGGTTCTTTTCACTTTCTTTTTTGTTTTGAGAGATGGGGATAAATTAATTTTATATATAAAGAGTTTAATCCCATTTTCAAAAGATGTAGAGGATAAATTAGTTAGATCAACTAAGGAGATAACTCTTTCAATTTTATATGGGCAGGTAATTGTTGGAATAATTCAGGGATTAATCGCTTCTATAGGTTTTTTTATATTTAAGGTTCCAAATGCAGTTTTGCTTATGGTTCTTTCGGCAATTGCAGGAATAATTCCAGTTTTTGGAAATGTGATTGTTTGGTTGCCTGTTGCAATTTATTTCCTTTTAGCAGGCAATACTCTGGCAGCATTAGGAGTAGCCGCCTTTGGATTAATATCTATCTTAATTGAAACTTTGATTAAGCCTGTTTTTATCTCTAAGTTTGCAAAGATTAACACTTCCATAGTTTTGATAGGAATAATCGGAGGAATGCTTGTATTCGGATTATTTGGGGTAATATTAGGACCGTTGATTCTTGCTTATCTTGTTATAATCCTTGAGGTTTATCGAGATAAAAAAACCCCGGAAGTTTTTATTGAAAAACCAGAAAAAGAATAAATATAAAAATCATTTTCTCTAATTATTAAAAAAGATGGAGTTAAAAGTTCGTTTATTAAAATGGTCTGCAGGAGTTCCGGTAGCCATGATAAATTCAAAAACTGCAGAGGAAATGGGAATTCGTAAGAATGATCGTGTTTCCATAGAAAACCTTTCAAAAGATGACGGTAAATTTTCCTCTATTGTAGATATTGTTGAAAAAATTGTAAGAGAAGGGGAAATTGGAATATCTTCCGAAATTAAAGAGGTGCTTGACTTAAGGGATAAGCAGAAAGTTGATGTAGATATTGCAGAGTCTCCAGTTAGTCTTTCTTATATACGTAAAAAGGTGGATAAAAAGAGACTTTCCAAAGCAGAGATTCGGGAGATAATAAAAGAAATAGTTAACAATTCACTTTCTGACGCAGAAGTCGCATTATTTGTTTCTGGAATGTATGAAAACAAAATGGATTTTAAAGAGACAATCAGTTTAATTGAAGCGTTTGTTGAATCAGGAGAAGTTCTTTCTCTTCCAGGGAAATTTATAGCCGATAAACATTGCATAGGAGGAATTCCTGGAAATAGAACAACACCGATTGTGGTTTCTATTTGTGCATCAGCGGGACTTACACTTCCAAAAACTTCTTCAAAAGCTATAACAAGCGCAGCAGGGACAGCAGATGTGATTGCAGCAATAGCTCAGACAGAATTTTCAGTTAAAGAATTAAAAAAGATAATAAAAAAGACAGGTGCATTTCTTGTTTGGGGTGGCTCTCTAGAACTGGTTCCAGCAGATTCAAAAATAATTCGGGTTGAAAGAATTCTTAAGATTGACCCTTATGCACAGCTTTTAGCTTCTATAATGTCCAAGAAGATTGCAGTAGGAAGTAAATATGTTCTCATAGATATCCCTTACGGAAAAACAGCAAAAGTCAATAAATCTGGGGCTCTTAAGCTAAAAAAGAGTTTTGAGAAATTAGGAAGATATTTTAAAATGAATTTAAGAACAGTCTTAACAAGAGGGGATGAACCGATTGGAAATGGTATTGGCCCCATCTTGGAATTAATTGATGTGATTAAAGTTTTAAATCCATCTGAAGAAAGTCCCCGTGATTTAAAAAAGAAGTCTTTATTCTTGGCAGGACAGCTTTTGGAGATGACTGGAAAAGCAAAGAAAGGAAAAGGGTTTTCAATGGCTGAAGAAATCCTTAAATCCGGAGAAGCATTCAAAAAATTCTCTGAGATAATAATCGCTCAAAAAGGGAGCTTAAAGGATATGCAGTTAGGCAAATTTAAAAAAGATATTTGCACAAATCTCAGTGGAAGAATTAAATCTATGGATAATATAAAGATAAATATGCTTGCAAGAGTTGCAGGATGCCCTTTAGATAAGTCTTCTGGGTTATATCTTCATTCGCATGTTGGAGATAAACTGAAAAAAGGAGATAAAATTTTAACAATTTATGCTCAATCCAAGCCTCGTTTGCAGGAAGCAGTTAACTATTACAAGCGAGAGAAACCAGTTTCGTTTAAATAGACAATTTTTTAAACTTCATTTTTCTGACTTTTCTATGAAAAGCGAGGAATATAAGAGTAAACTGATAGAATATTTTAAAAGAAACTTGAAAAAAGGATACACCGAAGAATCTCTTAAATGGGCGCTTGTTAATCAGGGTTATTCGAGGACAATGATAGATTCTGCTCTTGAAAGAACCCATAAAGAACTTGCAGAAGAAGCCCCGATTATTAAAGAAAAGCCAGAAATAAAATATGAAGTTTTGGATGAAAATAACGAGCCAGTGAAAGTGAGGAAGAAATCCTGGTGGAAAAGGATTTTCGGAAGACAATAAAAGTTATCTGTAATTTAACTTATTAATGTAACGATTTGGGTATTATCCTTGTTAATCTGTTTATAATTTGCTATTTTAATCCACTGTGGAGGATAACTTAATATTTTTATATTTTTAATTATTTTCCGAAACAAAATATTTTAAAAACCCTTAATTAATCTATTATTTATTGCCTCCATCGCATAGTGGTATTGCACCGGTCTTGAGAACCGGGCCCTTTGGGCTCGCAGGTTCGATTCCTGCTGGGGGCGTTGGTTGGGCGTAGCAAGAGTAATATTTATAAAAATGGTTTGTGTTATTTTGCTATGATAAAACAAATAAGAACACCACAGATTAAGATGGGTAACCTTAAAATTTCTACACCAAAACTTAAGGGTTTTGAATTCAATATTTCAAAAGAGGGCAGAATAAGAATTCCAGCAAAAAGGAGAGATGAGGTTTATAAGAAATGTAATAATAAATGCAAATATCCAAAATGCAAAGAAAAGGAAATTCTTGATATTCACCATATAAATATGAATGCGAGAGATAACAGATTAAAGAATTTAATTCTATTATGCCCTACTCATCATAGAAAAAGGCATCAAGAGAAATTTAGAAAGGTTGTTGGAACTGATTTTCTTACAGGCAGAAAGAGAAAGAAATTAGTTAAGAAAAAGTCAAAAACTAAAACAAACAAAACAAAAAGAAAAACAAGACAAAAAGGACTGGGTTGGATATAAGAAATAAAATGGAAAAACACGAATTTCACGAATTACAACTGATTAGAAAAAGGTTAGGTTGGATAATTGCTTTGCTCATTTTAATTGTCGTTGGTATTGGTGAGATAGTAACATTATAGGATATCTTTAAAATGGAAGCAGAAAAGAAAGAAATTAGTTATCAAGAACAACTTGCAAAGCTTAAACTTGACAATATTGAGAGAAACAAAAGGATGTTTAAGAGTTGGTGATTTTGGATTATCTTATTTGTTTTAGTAGTTGTGTGGGGTGTTTGTTCTGGTTTATCCTCATAGGAGAAAATAAATACAAATCTTTAAGAGTTTTGAGTTATTGTTTTAGATATGCCGAGTTTAAGAGTTCATAAAGCAATAAGCAAGAAGAGAACAGGATTAGATTTTGAAGAATTGCATAAGTGGATAGATAAATCTTCAAAGGATAAGGGCATAAATCACAGAACAGAAAGACATTCTTACAACACAACAGAAGAAAAGCAGATTAAAGACTACTGGAATGCAAAAGAAGAGGGATTAGGAGAAAAAGCGGTTGTTGAATGGTTATTTCATATTGCTCTTGATAATTTAGAGACAGCTTTTAAGAGAGCAAAGCAAGGTTATAGAACAAACAACATTTATAATTTTTTTAAATTTGGTTTATTACCAGATAGCAAATATATTTATTTTTATTTTGATAAGATGTCTAAAGAAGAATTAGAAAATGAGTTTGATGAATACTTTATAGAGGAGGATTAAGGCAGTAGTATGTCCTTTTATGTTCTGCTGGGGGCGTTTAAATTTTATATTGTGATTTCTTCTTTCTCTCCAAATAAAATATTATTCCATAAACAATTATCAACAACATAATATCTAAAATCATAAACAAAGGCTCTCTCCAGTAAATTATTCCATTAATCCTGAAATTTGATATTGGCCAAAACATTGGTGTTGGGAAGTGACTAAGAAGATGTGTAGGTATGTCAATTAAAATATGCAATAGCCATCCAAACATAATCCAAATTGGTTTTCTGAATATTAACCAAATAAGAAGAAAAGTTAACGAAAATATTACAACGCTATGGCTTATATTATACAGCATTTCAACAACATCAGAATATGGGGAAGATTGAATTGTTGCAATGAAACCAGAAATATTAAATCCATTTTGTAAGATAATTATAATAGAAAATATGAAAAGAGGAATTACAAAAGCAAATATATCCGGAAACATTCCAAAAATGGCTGCTTTCCAAAGATTGAATTTTTTCTTTTTAGATTTTAATTCTAATGACTTGAAGAGTGTAGAACTCCATAATGCATGCGAAATAATATCCATAAAAAAAGGGGTTATTTGTTCTTTAAAAATCCACCTAACTTTTTCACTATATTTATATAATCTTAAAATATATCTATTGAATGAAGAGAGGCACAAGAATTATTAATTTTTTTAAAAGAAACTGGATAATTCTATTGATTATTATAGTTCTATTAGCACTTTTTTATTATTCTTATTCAACAAAAGGAATTATTTATGCTATCTCAGCCAGTGATAACGAATCAGTGGTTAATTTTGTAGATTCTTTTGGAGTTTTCTCTTATGTTGTATTTGTTTTGCTTGTAATTTTAGAATGTGTTTTTGCCCCCATACCTGCTCTTGCATTATATGTTGCAGGAGGAGCTTTATTTGGAACCTTCTTAGGGGGAATTCTCACTTTGATAGCAAATCTAATCGGAGCATTAATTGCATTCTGGATAGCTAGAAGATTTGGAAGGAAATTTGTAGAAAGAAGAGTTGATGATAATGTAAGAAAAAAATTTGATAAGTTTTCTGAAAAATATGGGGGATTTTCATTATTCTTTCTTAGAATAAATCCATTCACCACTTCAGATTTATTTAGTTATCTGGCAGGTTTAACTAAGATGAAAGTTAAAGCTTTCCTTCTTGGAACAGGATTAGGGCTTTTGCCTATGATTTTTGTGCAGGCATATTTTGGAGAGGCATTTGTACAAGATTATCCTAAATTATATGCTGTTCTGATTTGGATAAGCGTGGCTTATTTAGTGATATTCCTTTATTTAATGATAAGAATGCTCCTTAAGCCAAAGAAACCAGTTGAAAAAATTAATTAATAATTGTTAATTTTGGATTTCTTTTTCAAAAAAATCCAAAACTCTTTTATCAGGACTTAAAATATAAACATAATCTCCTTCATATCTTACCCCCCGATATGCTTTTTGCAAAAGCTCTCTGCGTGCTTTGTCTCTATAAAAATCCCAATAGTGCATTGGGCGTGTTTTTTCTAAAATTCTCCAAAACGGGTCTTTTATGTCTGGATTGGGATATTTAGTGAAGATAATGCTTCGGCATTGTTTTCCTGGAAAATCCATTCCTCTTGAAGCTCTTGTAGAGAACAAAATATCTGTCTTCCCATTCTTAAAATTTTGAACTATTAATCCTTCTTTATCCTCGTTTTGGCTTTGAATCAGATTTCTTACTGAAGGAAAATTTTTGAGATTAAATCTTTCAATTTCATCTTCATTTGCTAAATCAGAAAATCCATTCACATGCACCAATACAGGTTTTTCAGCAAGATTTATGCATTTTTCAAGAGCGAGAAGGTATTCTTTCCTTGTAAATTTATTTTGGGAGAAATTTGAATATTTACAATCCATTTCCAATCCTGTTTTTCTTATTCTTATTTCTCCAGGCTGTTTTGTCTCTGCTTCTATTATTTTAAAATTTTCAATTCCAAATATATTTTTTAAAACTTCTTTTGAATGAAGTGTTCCGGACATTAAAACAAGAACCTTATTTTTGTCTTTTAACCATTTGAATTTTTTAGAAAGGTTAGTCGTTACTATATTTGCAATTATATTCTCATCTTTTTTATTAAAAATAACATAACTTTCATCGAGAAAATGTTCAAAGATAAATGCAGTTTTTTCAATATCATAAATATAACTGTCCTCATCAATCTCTTCTAGAAATTTTGATTTTTTTAAAAAGATGCTAATTAAATCATAGATTCCAGTTTTTTTAAGGGGAACAATTTCGCGAGTATCCAACGCTGTCAAAACATTTTTATCCGTTTTTAAATGCTTGAGGATTTCAATAATTTCTCTGATTACTTTCAAGTTTTCCACATTTGAAGAAGGAATTGACGAAAGTGAATTTTGTAATCTTTCAATATTTATGCTTCTCTGGTTTGCAAGACTATCCAAAAACTCATCGCATTCATCTATAATTTCCACTTCTGTAAGGGGTTTTCTATTCAGCGCAAATTCAAATTCATATTTTAATGAATTGAAGACAATAACATCCGAGTCAATGTATGAATTGAACTGTTCATAAAATTTGCATCCAGGTTTTCTAGAATAAAAGATAAAATCCTTCCCATTCAGTCCCTTGTACACTCTTTTATCCACCTTCCCAAGATATTTTGATTCAAAGTCTTCAGGAAATACGGGACTCCAATAGGGACAGAGAGATGCAACTGGCATTCTTTTTATGTCGCTTAATTTTTCAAAATCATTGATATTAACTTTTTTGTTTTGTATTAGGTATTCTTTTATTTTTTGAATATTTTTTTCTTTTATTTCTATTTTACAGGGAAGATTGAGATTGTCTGCAGAAGAATCTTCAGAAATTATTCTGCTTATATTTTCTCTTTTTCCAGAAAAAATATCATATAGTTTTGAATTGGTTTCTTTTTTTATAACTGGAATTGCATGCTGATTATCTTCTAAAAATTTACATTTGTGGTTATTTCTCCCAGTTATTACACTTATTTTTAATTTATCATTATTTTTTTTAAGAAGATACTTGCTATTCTCATAATCTTTTTTATACTGCTGTTGGAGATTTTTTCCAGGAACAATTATTGAGGTTTTTCCAATTTTTCTTGCTATATTCAATGCTATTGCACTCTTTCCAGTTCCGCATTTTCCGTTAATGAAAATAACTTTATTTCCTTCTTTTATTGCTTCTAAAACTTCTTTTACAATATCTTCCTGATTTTTCCCGTTTGAGAATTTAAGAGGTTCAAGAAATTTATCATCTTCATATAAGTTCCATGTCATAGGGGAGTAAAAAATAATATATCATTATAAGGTTTGTGCTTAAATTTCATTATCTTTTATCTTCAATTCTGCTTTGTTCTTTCCTAAAACATATGCTCTTGAGAATTCATGCTTATCCAATAATTTCCATTCTTTTCCCAGTTGTTTTAATAAAACCTTGATAAATTCTTCCATCTCTTTATCAGTAGGCATTCTTTCATATCCAAGTCTTTTTCTTGCAAATCCCACACTCATAAATCCTTTTATCTCTATGAAAAGAGGCAGTGATTTTTTAATTAACTGTGCATATTCTCCTGCCTGTTTAGGAAACATGTTTAGATTTTTAACTAAATTCATTCTAAACACAGTTCGTGTTTTTCCTTTTAATTTAGGAAGAACATCCAATGTCTCATTTAATCTTTCCCAGGCATCATCTAATGAGCTTCTGTGAAATTTTTTATATAGTTCTTTATTTGGGGTGTTAATAGAAACATATAACTGTGTTGGAAGTTGATTCTTTTTTAATAATTCTTTAATCTTTTCAGGATACAAACCATTTGTAACTAAGAAAGAAGTTTTTCCTCTTTTTCTTAGCTCTGCAATAAGCTCCCCAATATATTCATAACCTGTCGGTTCACCGGAAAGCGAGATAGCAAACTGCATTGGTTCTTGTGCTTCTGCATATTTTTTCATATTCGCCTTGCTGAGTTGTTTCTTTTTTGAATATCTGTCTATATTAAATCCTTGAAGAAGTTTTCTCTGTGCTTTTACGCATTCGTCTATAATCTCTGAAGGAGAATCAAGGTGGTCTTTTGGAAGTTTGTCCCCTAAGGTTAATTCAATTGCTCTCCAGCAATGCACACATTTATTTGGGCACCACATAACAGAAGGTGTCATCTGGCAGCATAAATGGGATTTTATACCATAAAATTTTTCTTTATAGCAAACCCCTTCGTCTCTTAGGGATTTCTTTGTCCATCTGCATATTTGAACAGCAGAATGTTCATTTTTTCCAACAACTTCGTAATGTTGTTTTTTAAGAATTTTTTTTATTTTTTTATCAAGCATTTTATATTACTTTTAAGTGCTGGGGATTTTTATAATATTTTTGCAGATATTCTTCCTTTTGTATTGACCCTTCTTCTAAAAGAAAAGGGTCAATAATTTTTCCATCTTCCTCAAGGATGCAATGATATTTGTAATTGCCTTTTTTATGTTCAACAGAAAAGGCAAAACACCCTTCCCAAATTAGTCTATTTGGATGTATATTAATTACTTTCTTTAACACAGCATTTGGATATCTATGACGTTTTAATGTTCTGCAAAGATTATCACAATCAGGGCGTTTCATTATGATGGTATAACCAACCTATTTTAAAACTTATCTTTTATTTTATCCAGCTTATGCCCCAAAAAACCATAAGCACGATTAATAAGAATAGCAAAAAGTTTGTTGAAATCTTAAACCATTTTTCTGCCTTTTTTTTAGATTTGGTTATGCTTAAAATTGTTAAATAGAAGAATCTTCCCCCATCAAAAATTCCCATAGGAAGCATATTGACCAGAGCCACGCTTAAGCTTATCATAGCAATCCACCAGAGCAAATCATAAATAAATTCAGCTGCCCCAAATTTAGCTTCGTAATATATATATTGTTTTTTGAAAGAAGAGAACGTTTCGACAATTTTTCCAAGAACTCCTGTTCTTTTTTGTTCGGCATATCCAATTCCTAAATAAGGTTTTCCTGGATTATCCGAATCTTCTCCCAAAACCAGTTCATAATCTTTAACTTCCTTGTCAATAATTGTAGTAAGTATTATTTTATCTCCGGGATTATAATTTGAAATTTGCTCTCCAAGTTCTTCCCATCCATTTATTTTCACATTATTGAAAGAGATTATTGCTCCTTTCAGTTCGGCATTGATAGCAGGAGCATCTTCATATAATATAAGATAATCCGATGCCTTCTCCTGTCCCTCTAATCCTTCTTTTGTGATTAGATAAGTTTTGTTATTAGTTTTTATTTTATTATACCCTTCTTCATCAGAAAACTCAAGTAATTGTGAATAAGTTGGATTTTCTAAAGAATAGTTATTAATAGAAATAATTCCAGAGATAGCAACAGCAGAATAAGAATAGGTATTAAATTGTGCTCCTGCGGGGGCAAATGAGGAAATAAAGAAGAGGCACATTACTCCAAAAAATAATATTGCAGTTAATACATTTGCAAAAGTACCAGCAGATAAAATAGCCATCTGATTAAAGTTGCTACTTTTTTTCATGCTTTTTTCATCCTGTTCAACGAATGCTGCTAAGAAAATGGGCAAAAAGAATGGGAAGAAGCCAAAACCAGTTGATTTTATTTTAACTCCATATCTTCTCATTAATATCCCGTGGGCAAATTCATGAGTTATTGCGATTAGTGCTATAATTATTATCAAATATGTAAAGTAAAAAGGAGGCATAAAATCAAGTTTGAACATTTGTGGCAAATAAGGTATAAGCGGGGTAATTGGGGGAACTTTTATTGCTCTAACGACCGCTGGATAAGCAATATACAAATAGACCATCTTTCCAAATAGATAAATCATAAATGTCATTAAGAAATATCCGCAGGTTATTGATATATAGCTTAGAAATTTGAGGGTTTTCTTATACTTTTTCCCGATTTTGTCAATTTTTTTCATACCCCAAGTTGTCCTATACAAAAAAAGCCATCCGTCTCTTTTCAAATTTTTCCTATTAAAATAAAGGAATGCTGCAATTAAAATTAGAAAAATTACCAAGAATGTAATATCATATCCTATAAAATTCATGTTACCTCAAAACATTAAGTAAAATTAGGTTTAAAAGTGTAATGGTGAAAGCATCTATTTAGTTTTATAATTATTTGCTTTTCTTTATCGGGCGAAAAGATTTTTTTCCGCACTTTCTACATCGAACTTTTCCCTTTAAAATCTTTTGAGCATCCGCCTTTATCTTTGTCTTGCAATTCTTGCATACAAAAACATTCTTAAACAATCTGTTTTGTGCTTCTGGTATTTTTCCCATTATTAACTGAGAAAAAGTTGATTTTTAAAGGTTTTCAATCTGGAACAAGCGGACATTCTTAAGCATCTAATTATTCTTTTCTTGATTTTCAAATGTTTTTAGAAAATTATCTAAGTCCTCAAATATATTTCCACTAAAAGTTTTATTGAAAACAGTAATTTCTCTAAGTTCATGTGCAACTTCTTCGGGGTGTTCACATTTAGGAATATCCTGAAAATGAATTTCTTCTCCTTCTCTCCTCACCACTCTTAAATGCGACCAGTAATTTTCTATAAGATTATGGGTATAATCTACTACTCCATAAACAAAAGAACCTTTTTCAATTTCCTTGCCTTTAGAATAAGGAACGTCTCTTTCCCAGTTAAAATTTAGCATTCTACAAGAATAAATAAATCTCTTTTTAATAATTTATATAGGAGATTATAATCTTCGTTTAATTATCCTTTCACCTTCTATATCCCAATATTCGCAGTTTCCACCTTCTTCAAGCTCTTCAAATACAGCATTATCAGGGCAGACTACTTCAAGGGTTTCAAAATTTTCTAAATCCATTAGGCTAGCTTTTCCCTCTGTTTTCGAAAGCACCTGTGCTTTTCTTTTTTCAACACTTGGAACTTCTAACCTTTCGTGTCCAGGAACAACAAAAACCTTTTTTGTTCCATTTATAATTCCAACGGCTTCAATCCTGCATTTAGCATGTCCGTGTTTTCCTGTCTTTGATATGTCTATACTTTTTACAGTACAGGGTGTTCCATCAACGAGAATATTTGTGCCTACTTTTGCCTCTGTTGCATCAATAATCTTTAAAACCATTAACTAAACAAAAAAAATAGATTTATAAACGTTTTTACTTAAGAAATTTCATGCCTTTTCAAAAAAATGATTTTATTGAAGTTGAATTTACTGGAAGAGTAAAAGAAGGGGAAGTTTTTGATTCAAATATTTTAGAAGAACTAAAGAAATTAAATCCTCAAGCAGAAGCAAAGCCATTTATTTTTCCTATAGGGAATGGGATGTTTCTTGAAGGAGTTGAAAATTTTTTGATTGGAAAAGAAGCTGGAAGTTATGAAATTGAATTAAAACCTGAAAATGCATTTGGATTGAGAAATGCAAATTTAATCCAAAAAATGCCAACCAAAGTTTTTATTGAGCATAAAATAAATCCCATTCCAGGGGGAGTTTTTAGTTTTGATAATAAAATTGGAAAAGTTTTGGCTGTTTCTGGAGGGAGGGTTATGATGGATTTTAACAATCCTCTTGCTGGAAAAGAGGTTGTTTATCAGGTGAATGTTCTAAGAAAAGTAGAAGAGATAACTGAAAAAGTAAATGCATTGAATGATTTTTTCTTTAGAAAAGAATTTAAATTTGAAGTTAAAGAAAATAAGCTGGTTTTAGAAGCGGAAAAAACTTTTAAGAGTTTTATAGAACTATTTAAGGACAAGTTTAAAGATATTCTTGAGTTGGAACTTGAAGTTAAAGAGAGTGAGTCCACTAAAAAGCAAGAAAATTAGTTTTTTTGATTTATCTTTCAAAAAATAACAACAATACTTAAAAACCAAAAGAACCTTCTTCAATTATGGCAGACATACATAAAGAGGATGAGTCTTTTGAATATTCTCCCTCTTCTGAACTAAGAGAAATTGACAGAGAACTAGAGGAACTTTTGAAAAAGCAATCAGCAAAAATAAAAGTTATAGGAATTGGTGGTGGAGGAAACAATTCCTTGAGCAGAATGAAGGAAATTGGAATTAAAGGCGGGGAGTTAATTGCAATAAATACTGATGCTCAAGATTTGCTTTATTCAAATGCTGACCAGAAGATTTTAATCGGAAAAGAATTAACTCAGGGTTTGGGTGCAGGAAGTAATCCTCAAGTAGGGCAGGAAGCAGCAAAAGAATCAGAATCAGAAATAAAAAAGAAAATTGCTAATTCAGATATGATCTTTATTACTTGTGGTTTGGGCGGAGGAACAGGAACAGGCGCAGCCCCAGTAGTAGCCGCACTTGCAAAAAAACAAGGAGCGCTTACAATAGCAGTAGTAACCTTACCATTTACAATGGAAGGAAAAAAGAGAATAGAAAATGCAATGAATGGTTTGGAAAGATTAGAAGGAGTTGTTGATACTTTAATTGTTATCCCCAATGATAAACTCTTGGAATTAGCTCCAGACTTGCCTTTGCACACTGCATTTAAAATTGCAGATGAAGTTTTGACAAATGCAGTAAAAGGAGTAACAGAACTTGTAACAACAACCGGTTTAGTTAACCTTGATTTTGCAGATGTAAGGGCAGTAATGTCCGATGGGGGAGTTTCATTAATAGGAATGGGAGAATCTAATAGTCAAAATAGGGCAATAGAAGCAGTTGAGAAAGCAATAAATAACCCCCTTTTAGATGTTGATATTTCTAATGCAACAGGGGCTTTAGTAAATGTAATTGGGGGACCAAATATGAGCCTAGATGAATACAAAACAATTATTGGCACAATAGGAGAAAAATTAAGCCCTGATGCAAAATTGATTGGGGGAGCCCAGATAGCAGAAGATATGGATAAATCAATAAGAGTTCTTTTGATTGTAACAGGGGTTAAATCCTCGCAGATTTTAGGGCACAGCGAATCTTTAGATTCTCTAAAGCATAAGGAAATTGAAGAAGAATTAGGAATAGAGTTTTTTGAAAATTAATTTTAATATAAATCGTTTAGTATAATAATCTTTTTTAAAGAAAAAGTCTTTTGATTTAAAATGGATCAAAGATTAAAACAATTAATAATAAGAGATTATAAAGAGGCATTTAAAAATTTAAATGAAATAGTTTCTAGAAAAAGATTTAATTGTTTTGTTTTAAAACCTAATCAATATTTAATCCCTTCTATTCTTTGTGCAGATATTCCTTCAAAAGATGAAGAAGGAGAATTTAAACATTATAATATAATTTGTGAAACTCTTGAAAAATTATTGACGGGAGAGAGAACAGATAAGGAAGATTATACTTGTAGATTTAATGATGCTTCTTATGAAATTGTGCGGCTTTTAAAAAATGTAGCTTGAATAAACCTTAAAAACCCTTGCTATTTAATTTAATTATGTTAGAAAAAACAAAATTCTTTTTTTCAAAGTGCAAGAGAGTATGGCAGGTTCTTAAAAAACCAACCAAAAAGGAATTTGAGCAAACAACAAAAATTTCTGCAATTGGGATAGCCCTCTTAGGTGTAGTGGGTTTTATTATTGCACTCATCATGGGGCTTTTTTTTAAATAAAGAGATATATTATTTTTATCCAAATTTTTATTAACTAATTATATTTTATTTTCTTATGAATTTGAAATGTGGAGAAATTTACGACCTAGAACTAAAGAGAGAAGAGCTTAAAGGAGTTTATCTTGGGGAAAAGCTTGCAAGAGGAAGACTAAAATTTAAACATGTTATATTAACAAATAAGCCAACTCCTCTTTATCATTACACCTTACTTAAATTCGAGGATTTTAAATTTGAAGGCAATAAACTATTTATCTCTCATTATGATAAGATGCAAATCCCAGAAAATCAAAGGTTCTTCTATGAAAGCCTTTTAGAAACAAGAATTAAATAAATTTATAAACCCACAATTTTATAAATCTCTATCTACTTCTTAGATATTAGGAGTTAGACGGAGCTAAAAATAAAATGATGTTTATAATAAAAGTAACGACAAATAAAGAAGAGAGAGCAGTAGATATGATTTCCGACAGAGCAGAAAAAAAGAATCTTAATGTATATTCTGTTTTGCGTCCTAACGGATTGAGAGGATATATTTTTCTTGAAGCAGAAGACAGAGAATCAGCAGAAGAAGCGGTGTTTAATCTTCCATATGTAAAAGGAATCATAGGAAAAACAATAGAATATGAAGAAATTAAAGGAATGGTTCAACCAACAATCGAGAGTGTTTCAATAAAAGAAGGAGATATTGTTGAATTAATCGGTTCAACATTAAAGGGAGAAAAAGCAAAAGTTTTAAGAATAGACAAACAAAAGGAAGAAGTTGTTGTGAGTTTGTTTGGAGCTGTTGTTCCTTTACCGCTCACAGTTAAAATAGATAATGTTAAAGTTATAAGACGAGAGGAAGAAGAAAATGCAGATTAAACTTTTAGTTGAAGGGGGGGCAATGGAGCCTGGTCCTGCTTTGAGCCAGAAACTTGGGCCTGCAGGGATACCTATAAATCAAGTTATTCAAAAAGTAAATGAAGCCACAAAAAATTTTAAGGGATTAAAGGTTCCTATAGAGCTAGATGTAAACTTAAAAACAAAAAAGTTTGATATACATATATTTTCTCCTCCAGTTTCTGGATTATTAAAAAAGGAATTGGGAATTCCAAAAGGCTCTGGAGAACAACATAAAATTCAGGTTGCAAATGCTTCAATCGAGCAAATTATTTCTGTTGCAAGGACAAAAATGCAAAACTTACTTTGCAAGGATTTGAAAACTGCGGTAAAAGTTGTAGTTGGGACTTGCGGAACTTTAGGAATTTTAATAGAAAATAAACTTGCTAAGGAAGTTGAAGTAGAGATTGCCGAAGGAAAATATGACGAAGAGATTTCTCAGGAAAAAACAGAAACTTCTCCTGAAAAAAAGAAAAAATTAGATGAATATTTTAAAGAAGTTCAAAGAAAGCAGGAAATAATATTAAAGCAAGAACAAGCTGCGAAGGCGGCAGAAGAAGAGAAGAAAACCGCTAAACCAGGAGAGACAAAAACAGAGCCTATTGCAGAAAAAAAGTAATTGAATAACTTTATAAATTATCAGTAGCTATTTTTTTCATTGGGGTTATGGGGTAACCTGGTAGCCTTCGAGGTTTGGGACTTCGCGATCCCGGTTCAAATCCGGGTAGCCCCATTTAAACGGCAAAACAATCAAAACTAAAATGACAACAAAATCAAAGAAAACAAAATCTGCAGGAAGACTAGGAGCGAGATATGGAAAGAAAGTCAGAGATAAGCTCGTTCAGGTTGAATCTAAGCAGAAAATAAAACAGAAATGCCCTTTTTGTGGAAGATTCGGGGTAAAAAGACTTTCAAAAGGAATATGGAAATGTTCAAAATGCAATAAGAAATTTGCATCAAATACATATCATTTAGAGGAGCAAAATAAATAAAATGGCAACTTACAAATGTTTCAAATGTGAGAAGAAAGTGACTAATAAGAATCTTGAAAAGAGATTCGTCTGTCCTTATTGCGGAAGCAAAATCTTCTTTAAGTTAAGGACAAAAGTAAAGAAAGTAAAAGCCGAGTGATTTTACAGAAATAAAAAATAAAATAATAACTCGTGTGAAATCACGAGTAGAATAATTTAACATGGAAAATTCAGATAAAAATATCCAAGAAATACAATTTCTTGAGCAAAATTTACAAAACATCCTTTTTCAAAAGCAGGCTTTTCAGATTGAATTATCAGAATCAAAAGAATCTTTGAAAGAGCTTGAAAATTCAAGAGATGAAGTCTTTAAGATAATTGGTCAATTAATGATTAAATACGAAAAATCTAAAATAAAAGAAGAAATCCTGAATAAAATAAAAATTTTGGAATTGAGAATTAAAACTCTTGAAAAACAGGAGAGTACATTTTCAGAAAGGATAGAAAAATTGAGAGAAGAGCTCCTTAATGAAAGAGGAAAAGGGAAAAAATAATCTGTTTATTAAAAAGTAAAATATACATAATCTAATTGCGAAATCTTTATAAATACCCATATCAATAAATTCAGTATGGTATTTGAAAAGTTAAAAAAAGCATTCTCAAAGAAAGGTGGAGATGGTGAAGAGTATATTGAAATCGACTTGACAAAAGAAGAAAAAGATCATAAAGTTATAGTAAAGCTTTTTACATTGAAGCAATATGAGGATATTAATGATGTTCTTACTGCTGTAAGAGAAGGATATACAATAGCAGTTTTAGATATAAAGACAATAAGGCAGAAAGACCCAATAGAGCTGAAAAGAGCAATTTCAAAACTTAAAAAAACTGTTGATGCTCTTGAAGGTGCAATTGCCGGATTTGGAGAAAATCTTGTAATAGCAACACCATCTTTTGCTAAGATACATAAGGTAGAAAGGCCAAAACCAGAAGAGAAGAGCAGATTTGACGATTATTAATTCTTTTTAAAAAAAACGAGCAATTCACAAGATTTAAAACATTCTTTCTCTATTTTTTTACATGAAAACCTTATTTGTTCCGATAAGTGCCAATTTTTCCGCCAATTTGCCAAACTTGGGGAAAGTTTTAGAAGTTTTGCCTAAAAATTTAGCATTGGTTTATTCAATACAATATAAAAATTTTGCAGAAAATTTAAAGAAATATTTATTGAAAACCCATAAAATACTTGATTTTTTTCAAATTCTTGGATGTAGTAATCCTCAATTTTCGGAAAAAGCCGATTGTATTTTAGTTATTGCTGACGGAAGATTTCATGCAATTTCTCTAGCTTATGAAACGCAAAAACAAGTTTATCTTTTGGAAAGAGACCGATTGGTAAAAATTCTCCCAGAAGAAGTTGCTATTCTTGAAAAAAAGAGAAAAGTAGCTTATTTGAATTTTTTGAATTCAGAAAAAGTAGGGATTTTGATTTCCACGAAACCAGGACAGCAAAGACTAGAGAAATCTCTAAATTTAAAAAAGGAACTTAAAAGCAAAAAGCTTTATTTTTTTCTTTCTAATGAGATTAATTTTAAGGAAATAGAAAATTTTGGCTTGGATTTCTGGATAAATACTGCCTGTCCTAGGATGGACCTGGATAGTTCAAGAATAATTAATATTAATAGGATTTCTGAAAACTAAATTTTTGTCATTGAAAAAACAGTTTTTAATGCAACAACAATAGTTGCAGGGACAAAAAGCACAAGTAATGCTCCAAATACAGATGCAACAAGATCTCCTATCCCAATCCCGATTAACGAGCCAACAACACTTTCCATTCCAAATTTGCTCACCACAACTAGAACTGCACTTGAAATTAGGAAAGTTTGTGAATGCTTATCAGAAACATCTATCTTAATCCCGACAAATATTCCAAGCAAGACTAAAATTGCATATATTGGAGAACTAAATTGGCTTATTTTTGTTATAGGTATTAGAGCAGTTATAACTCCTATAAATACAGCAAGAATGACTCCCACTAAGAAAATCCATGCACTAACGGAATTTTCTCGAGAAGTTATTGCCATCTTTTTTGTAAATGTTTATATTATAAATAAGAATCTGTAAAAATATATAAATCTTTTGAATTGTAAAAGATATAAAAATTTATAAACTATTTTAAGTTAAAATAAATAAGCTGGTGAAAAAATGAGAAAAATACTTTTTTGTTTGTTTATTTTAATTTTATCTTTCCAATTTATTAATGCAACAGAGACAAATATAACAGTAAAAACAGTTCCATTCAAGAACATTAATATAGTTGTTCTTTCAAGCAGTTTGGAAGTTTATGACAGATTTAATAAGGATGCAGATAAATATGGGGATGCCTCTTTTGTTTTTTCTTCAGATAAATATCGGTTTGATTTGAATATTTTTATTAAGGATTTAGAATTAGATAAAAAAGTGGCCTATAAAAGTTTGGAAAATCAAGTAGCAGGAGAGAATATTTACGTGGAAGTTATTCCAGAAGATTTCACAATCGTTGAAACTCCTGGAGAGGAGAATGAAACTCAAGTGCAAGAATTACTTGAAACAGACATGGAATTAGATGAAAATCTTTCTCTAAACGACTCTTTAGTTTTTTTGCAAGAAGAATCTGAAAAAAAGCCCGGCATAAGCGGATGGGCTATTTCCTTTTTCGGGGAAGATAGCAAATTAAGGAACATACTTTTATACGCTTTTGGGGGAATTCTTTTATTTTCTGCAGGTTTTTTTACTGTCAAAAAAGTAAGGAATAGGAAGAAAGGAGAGAAAAAGATAAAGATAAAAAAATTGAGTGAATTGGTTGAAGAAAAGAAAATTGATGGACAAAAAGACACACCCCAAAATTATTATGGTATATTAAACGATACCCAGAAGAGGTTAGAGCAAACTCAAAAAGAGCTAAGCAAATTTAAGAATCAGGAAAAAATAAAAGAGATTGAGAGAAAAATTCAACGAGATCAGCAGGAATTGAAAAAGTTAAAAGAGTTCTGAAATTTTATATATAAAACTCTATATATAAATAGGAGATTTGAAAAAAGATAAATTTCTCAAAATATGCAAAATTAATCTATATTTTAAAATACAGAAATATTTATAAACGATAGTAACTCTGGAATGATTACAAAATGAAAAACAAACTCTTTATTTTGACAAGTCTAAGCATTTTAATGTTATTGCTCTGCATGAGTTTTTCAAGTGCAGTTTTAAATTTCACAACAATTCCAGCTAATGCAACTATTGATTATGGGGTAAATTGGGCAGGAGTTCAATTTAGTGCAACAGATGCTGTTTCCTATTCAATAGATGATACAACTAGATTTACAATAAGTTCAACAGGATTTTTAGATAATAAAATAACTTTACCTGTAGGAATTCACACAGTAAATGTAACAATAAATGATACTTTAAATAATATTAACTGGACATTGTATAAACTTCAAGTTTTAGCTGTAGAAAATGCAGAAACCTGCAAATATTCAGATAATGGAAATTTGGATATAAGCATAGAGGATATCACTGTGGATGTCGGATATGGAAAAGATACAGAATGGCTTCCTTTGGATGAGATTATTGTGGAAGTTGATGTTGAAAATAATGGAGATGAAAAGATAAACGACATTGTTGTAGAATGGGGATTATATAATGAAGAAACAGAAGATTGGATTATTGAAGAAGAAGAATCTGATTTTAATCTTAAAGATGGAGACAGGGAAACTCTTACCTTAACTTTTACCTTGGATGATGTTAAAGACTTTGAAGATTCAGGAAATTATGTATTTTATGTATGGGCAACAGGAGAAGATACAGAATTAGATGAAAATACTTGTGTGGAAGATTCTGAGAGTATAGAAGTTATAATTGAAAGCGATTTTGTCATAATAAGTGATTTAACCACATTAGAAACAGCTTCTTGTGGAAGCGAAGTTTTTATTTCAGGAGAAGTATGGAATATAGGGGACAATGATCAAGATGATGTTAAAATAATTGCTTATAATAAAGAGTTAGGATTAAATAAAGAGATAACTATAGGTTCAATAGATGCTTTTGATAACGAACCATTAGAATTTACATTCCAATTGCCAAAAAATTTAGAGGAAAAGATATACCCCATTAAGCTTACAGTTTATGATGAAGACAACAATGTTTATGAGGGAGATTACAATGATGAGAAATCAGTAAAAGATCTTTTCTTAAAAGTTGAAGGAAGCTGTTCAGTTGCAGAAGCTTCTGTAGATGCAGCATTAGAATCAGGAGGGCAGGCTGGAAAACTTTTGGTGGTTAAAGCAACAATCACAAACACAGGAGATAAAACTACTACTTATTTGTTAAATGCAGCAGGTTATGGAGATTGGGCGTCTTCAGCTTCTCTAGATAAAACTTCATTAACTCTTGATGCAGGGGAATCAGAAGATGTTTTGATAACTTTAAATGTCAATAATGATGCTTTAGGAGACAAATTATTCAATTTGGAAGTTCTATCGGAAAATGAATTAGTTGTCAGTCAACCAGTTCAGACTGAAATAACAAAGAGAAAAGGATTATTCGGAATAACAGGGGATGTTATTTCCGGAGACAATAAATACCTATGGGGAATAGGGATAATAAATGTCATTCTTATAGTATTAATCATAATCATAGCAATAAGAATTGCAAGAAAGTAAATTTTTCTAACTCAAATTATTTAAATCTCCTTTTTCTTTTATCTCTATGAAAAAAGAGAGCAAAATGAAAGTTAAAAATAAGGTTTATTCTATTTTTATAAGATATACTATTTTAATTTTGATTTCATTTTCAAGTCTGTGGATATTTTATTTTATTTTCACCCCCTTAACAATTTATCCGGTCTATTTTATTCTTGATTTATTTTTTAATCTCAGCATAAATGAAAATGTTATATTCTTTCTTAGCCATGATTTTTCAGTAAAAATAATAGGAGCTTGTGTAGCGGGTTCTGCATATTATCTCCTGACAATACTAAATCTCTCAATTCCCGGGATAAAATTTAATAAAAGAATAAAGATGATTGCTCTGTCTTTTTTTATATTATTAGCTGCAAATATATTGAGGATAGTTACTCTTTTACCAGTCTATATATCTTTCCCGCACTTGTTTGATGTCCTCCATAAAATTTCTTGGTATTTTCTCAGTGTAATTCTTGTGGTGGGAATCTGGTTTTTTGAAGTAAAGAAGTTTGGAATAAAAGAGATTCCTTTTTATTCTGATTTAAGATTTTTTTTAAAACAGATTAAATATAAAACATCTGGTAGAAAAAAATACAAATCTTAGTTTTTATTTAGATTGCTCAACATTAATTTTGACTAACATACCAACAATAAATCTTTCTGTGCCTTCTAAAATCTCACAGTTGTTAATATTTATATTGTAGCAGTTTGGTCCAACCATTTCTATGTTTGTAGTGTTTCCAGGTTGTATTGTCAAATACTTGTATCTTCCTAGTGGATCACAGCCCGCAGTTTCATCTCTTATGAGCGTTACTCCGATTGCATTATATAAATTAACAAGGTTGGCAATTGCAATCATTTGGTCCCCCTCACAGTCAAATTCTTGGGTTATATTAATAACAGTGCTATCCAAGGAAGTAAGAGTTCCTTTTGCAGGGACTTTTTTTTCTAAATCTCTTGGGTCATTTCTGAGATAAATATTGTAAATATTCTTTGTTCCGTTGTATATAACAGGAAAAGAAGTGTGATAAAATATTAAGTCCCCTTCTTTAACCATATCAAATTTAACTCCTTTATATTCAAAGTTTGTGCCTATTCCTATTGCCTTACCTGTGGCTCTTAAAGAAAAATCATTGATGGCAAAAACTATAAAGAAAACAATTAAAATAAATGCCCCAATTGACAAAAAGATATTTCTTAATATTTTATTCTCATCTTTAAAGGTCTCCCCCTTTGGAATTGCTTCTTTAACCCCTTCTTGAATATTTTCTTTTTCCACCATTATTATCTTTCTAATCCCCCGTTTATAAAGTTTATTTTATTCTACTATCTATTCCAATTCTTTAATCTTCAACCCCTAATGTTTTGAATAGGAATTCATCTGTTATAGCAGTAAGATTTTCATAATTTCCTTCTATAAATACACAATTTTCATTCTGAAGAATATTGGTAAAATTTGACTCTCTTATGATTATAAAATTGTTTGAACAGTCTTTTATAGGCAAATTTTCTTTACAATCTGTTTCATTTAGGCATGCCTCTTGAAATCTTCCCACAATTCCTTCCAGATTTCTGTAAATTTCAGTCAGTGCAGTTGAACTCTCTGAAGAAAAATACAATGTTTTTCCATTGTATTTATCTAAATAGTTAATAGAAGATGATACTTTTTCAACTTGTTCTGGATTATAGATAAATGCAAAACCATAATCTCCGATTTCTGTTGTCCAAAATCCATTAGAATTTACAAATTGATATCCGTTGTAAGTTATTGTTTCAATATTTGAATTCTGGCCAAGAGAGCCCACGATTATCCCAAAAACACTTCCAAACATAATTAAAATAAGGAGTCCTGCAAGGATTAAATTGTTTCTTTTTTGTTTTTTTGCAGACTGTTCCTTTGAAATTATTTTTCTCATTAATATAATTAATAAAAACACTATAAAAAGCTTATGAAAGCTTTCGCTAAGTCATTAAAAAAAAGAAAGAGTAAATCAAGGATTTACACTAACATAAGTTCGTAAACTCACTTCTGTTAAAGCAAGCTTTTTCTTTAAATAAATTGCTTAGCTTTCGCTAA